>Ga0194117_10004931_pt1 | contig 12420 bp, 14 predicted proteins | sample TA2MahsurfametaG_FD_160579 | JGI IMG/M metagenome (GOLD analysis project Ga0194117, IMG submission 160579) | Freshwater microbial communities from Lake Tanganyika, Tanzania - TA2015009 Mahale N1 surface | ecosystem: Environmental > Aquatic > Freshwater > Lake | place: Tanzania: Lake Tanganyika...
CCCCAGTGACCATGTTCCCATAGTACGAGTACAGCACGTTCATTGAGTAGTAGGTGATAAAAAAATATATGCCTTACTGCAATCCTTCGCCTTCTTAGATTGTAGGTTGATTATTGTGAATGTAATTGAAATAAACTATATAAAATGGTCATTATGGGGCAAAATGTCAGAGTTCTTTTGGATATAAAAATAATACTAAAGTATATAATGAGAAGATGATGTTTTATAAATAAATAGTAGAATCGATATAATGCTCTTCCTTCTTGAATGGAGTTTGGAAGATGTGATTTGGAACTTAGGGAGGGAAAGCATATAACGGTTTATTTTTAAATCTGGAACCAAACGTTTGATATATTCGTTAATGACTTATAATTTAAAATAGTAAAATAGCAACATGCAGAAATCACTCCATCACCTCACCCCTCAGAAAAGAACTCTCAAAAAATTGTCCTTCCACGATGAACATCTACTCAAAGGACTCTCCCCTCAGCTCCTAACCATAGGATCCTCTGGATATGGAAAAGTTCACCTTGAAATGTTGAACTCGCCTCTGCCCACCAATAAGGATTTGTTTTCACAACTACTTCAAAGCTAATTTAAGATGAATTATGAAGAATACTACTAAAATTATGAAATACTTGAAGAAGATAGCTATGAAATGATTGATGAGCTTAACCATAAGGAATCAACATCTGAGCAAGACTCAGAAATGATTGAAGATAACGACTAAGAAGAAGATGAAAATGGCATTAAGAAAAGAAAGAGAAAGAGTACAGCCCAGATCAAGATACTCAAACAAGAACTTGAAGTTGAGCCCAACTGGAGCAAGGAGAAAATCGCAGAGATGTCAGACATAACTGGGCTATCTCAATCTCAAGTCTACAAATGGTGGTGGGATCAAAAGAAGAAGAATATGAAACAATAGAGAGAAAACTCGATGAAGTTGTTAGGGAAAAAGAAGCTGATAAAAAAGGAATTGACTAAAAAGACTATCCAAAGCTAAAACGATAACTAATCCGACTCTGATGAGTAAGCATTCACCAAGCCTAAAATTGTGATCGATATTGTTGAGGTTCCATAGACTGAGAAAAAAGTAAACAAGAGACTAACTTTCGTGTGAGTTAATTAATGATTTTCAATAATTACATGGTTATAAACTTATTAAAATACTCAACCTTTGCTGAATATCCAACTCATGAGAAATAAAATTTCTTGTGAATTATCTAATTGTCACTCTATATTGTATTATTCATTAGTTATGAACTGTGGAAAACTAATTAATCCTCACTTTATTGGAGTTGTATGCTTCATAGCCTTCAACTACTTCGTCTTTGTCTTTCAGTACATGTTAGAACTTAAACCTTCCCCTTATCTTGCCTTCATAGTAATCTTTCATGTACTCTTTCTACTACTGCTCTGGAGCATGGGCAGAGCTATTCTCGGAGATCCAGGGCGAGTACCAATTTACTGGGGCTTTTTCGCGGAGTAGAGTGAAAATAGAAAAAGACGTTACTGTTTACTATGTCATAGTTTCAAACCAGAGAGGTAGTTGATGTAATATTTAGATGTCATCATTGTTCGACATGCCAGAGATGCGTGCTAAACATGGACCATCATTGTCCTTGGATCGCAAATTGCGTAGGTTTCAGTAATCGTAAATTTTTTATGTTGTTTCTTTTCTATATCATCCTGACACTTATTTTCTCACTTTCCGTTGAAATTCCACTCTTCATAAAAAACGTCACAAGCATGATAAACAAAAAATAGGCTCTAACTGTAGGAATTATCATCAGAGCCATAGGACTAATCATTCAGGCCACTTTCTTTGTAGTTATAAGCATGTTTTTCCGTTTTCATGTTTAACTCGTACTCACCAACTCTTCTACTCTTGACAACCTAGAAAGACAGAGAAATCCCAACGCTGGGCCGAACGTGTACGATGTGGGCTCTTACTAAAATTTTTTACAGGTATTTGGTACTAACTCTTGTTTATGGTTGTTGCCGATGGCTCCAACAAACACCAACAGGGCAAATGGGGTAGTATGGCCCAAAAACCAATGATAAACTAAATTCTATTTTTACAACTGTGTTTAGTTTCAATTAGTTTTCATCCCTTTGTTTTATAAAACAGATTTGAATAATTTTGAGATATGGATTTTTATATAATTTGTTAACTTCAGTTGATGAGCCAAAAGAAAATCAACGGCTACGTCATTTTTATGAAAGATGTGCTCGGCAAAGGCTCCTACGGCAGTGTAGCATTTACATTATGCAGGTTTATCGTGGTCAGCAGGACAATACCAAACTTTAGTGCGCAGTCAAAGTCCTAGAAAAGAAGCTCAGTACTTATATATTTATCCAGTCGACCAAGATGAGTACCTCAAAGCTGCACTTTTCTCAGAAATACAAATTCTTCAGCTGCTCAAGTCTGAGAACATAGTGAGGATGCTGGATGTGATGGAGAGCAGTCATAACTACTATATTATTCAAGAAATTTGCGATTCGGACCTCTAGAAATACATAAATTACAACCCAAACATTTCAGAAGACACTGCTCTCGAATTTCTAAAACAGATTTGTAATGGCTTCCTTGCACTCGTCAAGGAAGGAATTGTTCATCGGTACATTTTTGATGACTAAGTGATCTAAAACCTGCCAACATCATGCTCAGTAAAGGTATAGTCAAAATTGGTGATTTCGGTTTTGCTAAACAAAACGTTTCCAAGAGGATGAAAAATGCAACATCAGTGGGTACTCCACTCTACATGCCAATACAAATACTCAAATCAGAACCTTATACTTCCAAATGCGATATTTGGGCAATAGGATTCATTTTCTACGAAATGATACATAATCGTACTCCATGGACTGCACACACATAGTTCGAGTTAGTCAAAAATATCTAATCCAAACCTCTCAAAATAAACGACAACCTGAGGACGGAAACCAAAGATTTCTTATCAAGGTGCTTATAAATAACAGAATAAAAAAGAATGAGTTGGGATTAAGTTTTCTTGCATCCGATTTTTAAAGGCCATTTCCAGAAGTATGCGGAGCAAAATCAACAGTTCTAAGATAAGCTCAAGATGGTGATGACTGAACTTAGATTCCAAATCAACTTTAAAAATATAGATCTCAACAAACTTTTGAACAGTATGGGTTATAAACCCAATCATGAACTTAGCTTTAAGGAATTCAGCCACTTTGTGAAGGTGATCCACCCTTCTATTGACAAGGATGAAGTCAAATTTTTCTTTTAGAAGATGGATTATAATGGTGATGGATCAATTTCCCTGCAAGAACTTTCAACCGAGATGGAAAAGCACAGAATTTCTTTTACAAAAGGGTCTAATTCAAATCAATAGTTAATCAACAATCTTGTGGGAAATATAGGTGTTAGAAAATCTGAGTCTCTTTAATAGAATTTTACAATGGTGAGGATGTCGAATGAGTTAGAGTTCAAAGTTAAAAAATGTTTCATAAAACTCTACAAAATTCTTTCTTCCAAAAAACTCACCCTCTTCAAGACTTTTTCAGCCTACGACACTGACAAGAGCGGCGAACTTACCATCTAATAGTTTTAAAAGATCATGAAAAGACTGGACAATACTTTTACTTAGGATGAAATAAAGGCTGTATTCGAGTTTATAGATGTTGACCATTCCAAAACAATCGAATTTGATGAGCTTAACTCATATTACTGCAAGGTAAATGGCATTCCTGAGGCCTTAGAGTTGCCGGCCGATTACTTCACAAAGAACGCAAGAAAGAAATATTGACACTAAATGATAACAATAGGCTTTAAGCTAAGCTTTATTATTGAATGCAAATAAAAACGACTTTTGTAGTTATAGGCAAAATCAATCAGTTGACTTTAATTAATACAAAAAATGATCCGTATCAAAAACACACACAAATGCAGATAAAAACTAACAAAGATAAGTATTCTCGACTCTATGAAGTTCATGAGAACAGGAGAGCTTTTGGGGAAAAATAAAGAGAGCAGAGAAATAGTTGGTGAGTAGAGTGAATCAGAAGAGATCATTATAAATCGTGGAGAGGGAATTGAAGTGGCCGTTTTTTTTGAGAATAAAAATGTAAAGTCAAGAGTAATCTACCATGTCAAAAAGAAGAGTGAATAAGATTAGAAAGCAAATAAGAAGCTTCCAACGTTTTTTAGATAGATCCAAAAGGTAAGCAAACATCAGCTCTAGCAAGTCAAAATACAAAACAAATAAAAGCTATAAATGTAAAACCTGCTGCTAAAAGACAACGAACCTTTCCGTTAAAGTTACTAGTGATTAAAATCTTTTTTGACTGAAATCTTATCTGTATACAAATTCAATGAGGATACTTTAAGTATATTACAATAATGTAAACATAAAAAAAAAACTCGTCCATCAAATATATCACTATGAACTTTTAAAAGACCTCTCAAAAAAACAACTCTAAAGAAGATTAAAACTTTGACAACTCAAATGATCTCATCTTGAGAAAAACTCCCAAACAATCTATACAATCCTACATTTATCTAGACAGAAAACTGAGAGTGAAGCAGTTCTAACGCTTAAAAAAAAATAGAGCAAGGCTGATGGATTGGTACTTATAAGTCTATTGCATATTCCAGCTAAGCTGGAGCAGTTATTGGTATGCTATCGAATTGATAGACACACTGATTGCTGATTTCGATTATATCAGAGTCGAAAATGTGCATATAGTAGGAATTGTTTGTTGTTTTTTGTCTGCCAAAATGATGGAGGGAAACACTCTGGCTCTCTAAGATCTATATGATAGGATAGGCCACCGTAAGTTTAGTAAATAGTTAATATTGTAATAGGAGGGAAGAATAGTAAATCTGATTTTCTCTAGTTCTAGTTAACTCACAATCACTGTCTACAGCTATCTCAGAGAAAAATGCATAAATATTCCAAATACTTTCCTCAAAAAGGGATTGGAGATGCTCGTTTTGGCGTTCATGAAACCGGAAAAATCTTTCTCATCTTTGAGGGTAAGGACTTACAGATAGGTTGTACACTATATTATGACCCAGATTATGTAGGAAAAGAGTATTCCTGTGCTGGAGGAGATTCGTAAAGAGATCAAACTTGTTTTTGAGGGATAATAAAATGTATCTTCGTTTGCGAAACAGATGAGATTGTGAATTACAATGATCTATATATTTAGCCATTACTTCTTTATATTATGGATAGGATGTTTGCAGATTTGATTAAAGTTTACAGTTGCAATAAGGGGCTGTAAGGTGTTTCTCGTCTGATTGAATCAACTTTCATTCTGTTCAACTGTTATCGATGCACTTGCATGAACCTTTTCAACAAAAATCTCAGTTCGATGTGCTAGCCTTGATGATATCTTAAGCTACATTTGTTAACATCTCATCTGTGTATATTAATAATCCTATTTAACTATGTAGAGCAAATAATCGTGTTAAGTGCGAACACAGTTGCACATAGACAAATACATTTAAAACTCAGGCCACTTCTTCGCCCAAATGGGCTCCTACTATGACTGTGTTGACCTCCCCTACAACTCTTCCTATTATATGGCCAACTTCATCAATAATAAAACACATGCCCCTGCCACAATGTATATGGGACTCTGCCTGCCCTCAGTATGCTCAGCAGAAGATGTCAAAGAAATAATGAACGCGCAGTTGTAGAAAAGCAAAGACATAATCTATGGTATAACTAAAATGTAGCTGCTAGTTGGTACTGTTGATGTCAATCCACAGAACTATACCTATGACAAATCAGGGTGGTTTTACTTTACCATCTGCACTATCGTTATTCTGGTTGTAGTGGGGATGATTGGATTAATTAGAAGTATGCTTGCTAAAAAAAAATAAAAATACGGAGGCTTAGATAAAATACTGCAGACTTTCAACTATGCAGAGTCGATGAAGATTTTCACATACAAAAAGAACTATCTGAACATTTTTAATGGAATCAAAGCGATATGTATGTTTTGGGTCATATTTGGACATAGCTTCACCGTCAGAATGAAATACAACGTCAACATTGCAGGTATCCCTTCGATTGTCGAAAGGTTTGATTTCGTTATTATAACTGGAACTTTTCTAGCTGTTGACGTATTTTTCTTTATTGGAGGATTCTTATTTGCTTACTCTTTTATGAGGGAGAAATCAAAAGGTTTACTTAAGTATCCCATGGCGATTGTTCATAGATTATTAAGATTTTGGCCCAGCTACATCATGGTGATTCTCCTCTACTACTCTGTTTATATTCACACAGGAGATGGACCACTCTGGAAAGAAAATATGACACTCGGCCAAATCCCTTACTGCGAAAACGCGTGGAAAAGTCTCCTTTTTATTGACAATTTAGTGGGAAACGGTGAAAAGATGTGTATGGCTTGGGGATGGTATTTACAAAACGATATGCAGATTTTTGTTTTCTGCCTAATATTCGTCTTAATTTACACTAAAAACAGAATCGCTGGCTACGTAACAATGATTGCTATGATAATCGTTGGAACCTTTATCAATGTTGAGGAAGTAATTAGAAGAGAAATTAAGCACGTGACCCATTTGATAGATTTTGTAAAATGGAATGAATATTTTACCAACATCTACATCAAACCTTGGATCAGATGCTCGCCTTACATTTTAGGCCTCATTTTCGGCCTGCTTCACATGGAATATCTCTAATTCAAGAAAAAATTAACTTAAAATCCTAATGATGAGAAAGCAAAAAAAAACTTTTTTGTCAGACTTAGAATACAGATGATGAAAAAGAGATGGCTGGTCTGGATCAGTTTAATTTTAGGTGTATTTTTGCTAGCACTGACGATATGCCTTCCTCACGATATGCAGGTGGGAAATGTTTGGCCTGAATGGGCTCACGGAGTTTACCTCTCCTTTTAAAAACTAACTTTCACTTTTGGTATTTATCTGATTATCCTCCCAACTCTACTCGACCTTCCAAACTTGGCTTTCTTCCTATTAGATACCAAATTCTTTAACTTTATTAGTAAAATATCATTTTGGGTGTATCTGATACATTTCATGATCGTTGAGGAATTCTGTTATGATCAAAAAGTTGATTTCTATTACACGGCAGAAACAATAATCCCTCTCTATTTTTCAATCGCTTGTTTAAGTTTGTTCTTCGGCTTTTTGGGTACTATAATTGTGGAGGTTCCTTTTTCCAAATTGGTAAAGATGATGTTTAGTTTGTTGTTAAAAAAGAAGGACAGAACTCAGATTGTTACAAATACTGGATCGATAGTATCAGGAAATGAGTCAATACTGTCTGTAAAAGACTCGGTTTTATCAAACAATGCTTCTTTAGTATCAAAGGACGGCTCCATATTGACAAATGAGTCTTTGAACTAACGTCTGATAGCAAATGATTAGAAAAGAGATATGTGATAAATATGTGACTTAATTCAATAATATTTGTTATTAGAAGATGGGTGAATTTTTGTATAGTGATGCTAGTGAGTTTGTAGGCGATTGAAAAAATTCACAAATTTGCCTCTCGTATTATTATTTTACTAGAAGGACTACAATTGCGAATTTGATGGAATAAACACTAAAAACGTACAAATGGAACAAAAAAGAAACCAAACAATTCCTAAAAGGTAATTATAGTCTATTCAAGCTTATTGTGATTATCCCTAAGATTGGGGAACCATCGCCTCCTATGTGGGCACCAGAACAGTCAGTCAAAGCAGAAGCTTTGCACAGAAGACCTTCATCAGGATCGAGAAAGAGGTACAAATCAGACGAAATAACAAATGTATTCATGATGAAAGATATAATAAACGCTTAAGACCCGCGCCTCATAGCATTTATCTAGCTTGTTCCAACAAGAGGATTATTCAAAAAAGCCTCAAAAGGAAGGCTGAACTAAGAAATTTGGAGGAAACAGCTCTAAAGGTACATCAAGATGAATAAAGGAAAAGGGAAGCCAGGCGTTTGGGATTAGAAGTGAAATTAGAAGAAAACTTGAGTTTAAAAGAGGTACAAACAGCATAAAGACCCCAAAAACGAAGAAGACTTGAGATATCACAAGGTTTAAGACGAGTGAGCAAACTAAAAAAGTAGCAAAGACTACAGGATGTGGAAGAAAAAGAGTCTAAGTAACAGGAGATGCCTGAGAGATTGCTGTCTATGGATGGAGAGAATTAAGAGTAGTTAGTGTTGAGAAGGAAGATAAAAAAATGATAGTGGATAAGATGAATTGCTAAATTGATTATTAATAATCAATTTGTTTTTCTAAGAGAGATAGGACGGATATTAAATTCAAAGCAGATGAAATTAATATTTCTTGAGGATAGAATGATAAAAATTATCGTGGTTGAGGCGACATGTATGATTTCTTATATATTTATTTATCTGTTAATTTTGACTATTTTGACTAGCTTATAAGTGCGAAAAATTAGAAGTCACTTCATAACTAATTGGCTAACCAGATGAAACAGAAGAGAGTCACCAAATCTAAACAACCATCCAACTAGGCAGACCCTCAGTACAAAACAGGAGACTGGATGTAAGATGAACACTAAAGGTTTCTCGCAGGTAATCACTCTCTAATCTAGGTTATCACATATATGGAAAATAATGGAATAAGGTTGCATAGGAGGTTAAGACAAGATCCGTATCCCAAGTCCGCAGCCATGCACAGAAATTCTTTAAAAGAGTGACGAATGATAACGAAAAAAAAGCTGCGCAATCTGTGAAAATAAGGGGATAAAATGACGTTGCTATTACGAGATCTAAGGCCAGGCAGAACTCATAATAAAAAAAATCTGAGGATCCCCAACCAAATCCTGAGAAAACTAAAAAGATTAGGAAGGATTCAGACAAACCTATTAAAAGAGAAAATGCTAATTAGACCAAAAAAATGAAAAAATAAAAAATAGTTCCTTAGGTGCCAACCCCTCATAGAATCTACATCCCTACAGCCATTATGAACATTTAATATCCAAAACCATCTTAAAATCAATCTGAAAAATCTTTTTATTCCTATCCGATGTACATATTTGATTATCTAGGTGTGGAAATCAGTTGATAATAAGTCCTCAATGCTCATTTTCCCTATACGGCTCACAGACCAATTCATCGGAGCCGCCTAGAGGCATGACAATACTGGAGAGGGAGATTAGCAAGAATTATGATATGAAATGAGTTTATTACTATCCGAATACATCACTAAATTATGAATGAGATGCATATAAGAAAAGATATCAAGTCAGAATTCTTTCATTTCGACCTATTTGCGGCCAATATCAATGAGCTCCTAGGGTTAATATTTTTTACTTTCAGTCGGCAATTTATACTTGGGAGTGGTCAGCAGGTACTAATTCAAAGCCTGCTTAATTTCAGATATTCTCTCGCGATCAGGTTTTATTTAGAAAGGTTTCAAGATGGACATATTCATTTCTTGGGCTTGAGGCGATGGAACTATAATCTACAGACGGTCCTTGTTTGGAGTAGGTGGTTCATAGATCTCAAAAACTCCGTTATGGTCTCCAAGCTCGATGACTCCTCTATCTGATTGTTCATTAATGTTTTCGCCGTTGTCATTCAAATTGATATCTGCCTTAACTTTGTCTTTGAAAATTTATTAATCATCGGCATCTATTCTGAGGTTGGTCTTTTCAAAAAACATGATGATAAAGTTGGTAATGAGTTGTACATAGAGCAGTGAGATGACTACGAATCCGGTCCATGTGGCATTTGAGACCTGATTTATGAGCAGATAACAGCTGTAGATGAGAATCAAACTGATCAAATTGAGTAGGTTCCTCACTTTGTTGATGAAAACATTGGTCACTCCGAACGAAACCATAAGCACCAAAAAATACCCGATAGAAAATAACGGGTTTATCTGAGTGTACTTCTGCAAAACCAGATAGATAAAGCTTATAATTACTGTCAGCAGAAGGTAGATAGGGTAAACTTTATGCTTGAAAAGATTCTTCTTAGTGTACTACATAGTAGGACTTACCTACTCTTCTGACTGTCCCCTGAAAAACGATTTATACGAAACAATACTCATAGCCACCAAATATCCAGCAAACAGGATTAGCCCACCCGCTTATACCCCAGATAAACTCTATGAAGTGACTACACAGAGAGATGCCCCGAAAGAAAGCAACAGTCCATTAACTGTGAGCCAGGCATAGCTCAAATCATACAATACAAATCTCTTTACTCTTATAGAAACCAGGCCTGGCTTTTTTTTACTGATAACAAGTAAAGCCAAAAATAAAAAGGCAGGAACCAACACGTAGCAGAAGGAAATATTAAAAACTGAAAAAAGACTCTTGTTATCAATTTATAAGTTGTAACCAAACACGTATCTCAAATTCTCCAGGGGAGTGAATAGAAGCATAGGTGTCTGCTGTCCTTACACTCCGATCCAGGCTAGCCCACTATACAAAAATACCTAAGTCACTTGGCTGATCATCATGGGTTAGCTGATGATACGATAGATTGATGCAATCCATAACAAACCAATATACACCCACACCAGAATAATTTCGATATTATAGAGAGTGTAGTATGATTCAACATAGGCTACAAGTTCAACCTTGGGAGCTGAGGATAAACTGACAGTAGCAACATAATTTATCTTTGAAAGTTCTATTTTTAGTTGCAAACTGTTATCTAAACTTTGCAGCATGTTTAGCTTCAAAGTTAGAGTAGACTTGACCAAAGAGTAAGAAATCAAGGACAGTGAGTCTTGCAGATTTAATAGAGCAGGAACTGCGCTAGCCGGAGGGTTGGGAGAAATCTATAGAACTGCAGTTAAAGTGTTTGAAGTCTTGTCTTTAAATACTGATTGTGTGCTAAAACTATAGCCAGTCTTACTGACACAGACACTTGGCATAACGGAGTTATTGCAGCTGAAATTATCCTATACCTTGCAGTCTTCTGAGCATCCATCTCCACCATTTCTATCTCCGTCATCACATCCTTTAGTGGAACCAGGAATCATCTGGCCTGTTCCACACTACTAAAAACAGGGAGATTGATCATTGGTAGCTGTAAATCCTGATTTGCAGGGACAAATATTGTTGATGAGTGTTCTGTTAGTGATGCAAGTAAGACAGGTGGTGGCAGTATTGTTGCAGGTAAGGCAAGGGCGAGTGCAGTTGAGAGGTGTAGAGATGCAAATAGCAGCGCCTGTATCTTTGTATCCACTCTGGCAGGTGCAAGTATCGGTGGGATCATCATAGATCCTGAATGTTGTGGGATCACATTCCGTACAGTTATTAGGTGATGGTCCATTACAATTCTTACAAGTATAGTCGCAGGCAGTACAAGCAGCCTTATTCTACTAAAAATAACCCTGTAAACACAGACATTTATTATTTGTTAGATTTCTTGTGGTATTGTTACACGAAGTACAGTTAGCTGCATTAACGCTGCATGTCAAGCACGAGTAACTGCAGACAGGGCAGACAACATTGCCATCTTAATAGTATCCACTCATACAACTGCATGTCTTACTGCTATTATCAAGTTGTCGACTGGATGCAGTGGGACAGTCAGTGCATTGGGTACTTATGCTATTGCAGGATGCGCAACTGTAGTGGCATTTAATGCAGTAGGTTAAGTTTGAAGTTGTGTTGTAGCCTGCAGGACAGGTAGTCGAACATATTTGTAGTTCTACGATAAACTTTCCAGCCAAAGTTGAGTTGATGCAAATTCGATAAAGCCAGTGGATGGCGTAGTAGCTAAGGTATTTAAAAGAGCTGAAGGTAAGGAAGGTATTGTTAGTCCACATAAAGAAGTTGATATCATAGGTTTTATCTACTCTAAATTCGCCAAGGCCCAACAGATAGTTGAAATAGTTAAAAGAGGCTGGATTGAATGTAGAGATTACTGTTCCTCCTTTCACTGTAGTATTTCGTGTGCCGAAGTCGATGTAGTAAGTATAGCTTTCTTCTAGTTTCGATTTGTCTACCACAATGATTGTGACTTCGATCCTCTGCAGCAAACTATTGCTGGTAGTGTTGAGTACTATGAGCACATTTGATTGCATTTTGGCACTTACAAAATATGAAAATTCTGTGTTTGTGCTCATTTTAAAGGACATGATATAGGGCGCGACTACTGCATTCGAAGGATCAATTATTGTGACTGGAGCTAGGTCGACAGTGGTTAGGTTTGTTTTTCCTGGAGTGTCATCGAACTATGTGAAAGTTAGGCTTTTGCTGATGAGATACGTGTAGGGAATAGTTGCGGTATCGATTACAATGTACATGTAGTAAAGCAGCCCGAAGATGTTGATACTCGGATTAATAGTCAAAATAGTACTAAATTCGGTAGTGGAGATGCCAGTGATCGCACAGCTGTAGTCGATCAATCCCGATTTGGATGTGTTGGCGATCTTCATGTCTCTGATCGATATGGCTGCCCGTAGGATA
>Ga0194117_10004935_pt1 | contig 12410 bp, 8 predicted proteins | sample TA2MahsurfametaG_FD_160579 | JGI IMG/M metagenome (GOLD analysis project Ga0194117, IMG submission 160579) | Freshwater microbial communities from Lake Tanganyika, Tanzania - TA2015009 Mahale N1 surface | ecosystem: Environmental > Aquatic > Freshwater > Lake | place: Tanzania: Lake Tanganyika...
TTAGACGTGAAAGTGATTACAGATGCCAGTTTAAGTTAGTTGATAAGTGCTGCTGAATCGCGTTGTACTTTGCAGTGATTTAGTTGTTGTAAATGCCCTTTGAATTCTCCTTATCTACTGATCCTAGTTCTCCTATCCACTCGGAGACAGCTTGTTTGAGGTTAATAAATTAAGAGATTAATTTTTATGGCTGAGCTTCAACTATTCCGGACTGAATCTATGTAGTAAGTCTAGTGATCTTGTCATTGAGCATAGTTAGCAGTTATGGATATGTTTTCAGATAAGCCTCTTGCAATGGTTTACAAACTTGCTAGTGGAATTTCAAATTTTTCTATAAAACATGATCTTAACAGGCGAAACAATATCGAAACACCTGCTAAATTTAACCTTAGCTCTAGCCATAGTTTTCTGTAAACCTTTTTGAGCTGTCCTTTCTATGACTCTAGTACTTCCTCGAAGAGTTGCAAACACTTAAAGAAGTACTGTTGAATTTGCTATTGTCTAATTCATCTTGAACTGAATTGTTGGCAGTATTAAGGTGAGATATATTTGTCTGCACTTCATGTGTTTTCATTGGCGTCAAATCGATATTTTTTTGCATTACGATTTTTTATTTGAATGAAGAGAGTGAACTTTTATTGCGTAAACTGATAGTTGTGAGTGAATTCTTACGCTAGCAATGTTTTACGACTGTTATCTTCTTTTGTCTTTTGCTCTAACTCAAAGGATCTGGAATGTTATAGGTTTAATACACAAAATTTATGTATTTAGTCACTTATTCGTTGCTAATCAATGTTGGATTATCTTTTTCTTCAAAACCATTTTATAAAACAGATCTTCTTGAATCATTAGGATCCTTTTTTAAAGTTCCACCCACCAGCTCACCTTAAAAGTGGTCCTAATATTTTGTTCTTGTCTACTTCTGTGCACTATTCTGTACGCTGTAAGGTTGTTTCTTGATGGTACTATTGAGACTGATGGTTTTGTGTTTGCTGTTCTTGAGTTTGATATATGAGTCAGCGATGTGTTGATCAAGATTGCTGATAAATATTTACAAAGTTTTAACTGGCTGTTTGCTGGCTGTTTTTTTGTCTTCTCCTGCTTAATAATGCGTTTTTTTGGAGATCATTGTACGCGTGGGTGCTATTGTTTTATTCATCCAGACTTTGTAGTTAACTGTTATAAATATAATATATCACTATTATTTATAATTTGCTTTAGTTTTAACATCATTCAAAAAGATTAGAAGAAAGATGGTTGAACTTCTTGTTGTGCTAATATATGCTAATATAAAAACTACCTTCCTGTTACAAGAACAACTATCCTCGGTCGTTCAATGGTCAGGACATCGGACTCTAAATCCGAGAACCAGGGTTCGATTCCCTGTCGAGGAGTTTTTATTGCAAATCATATATTAGATCTATTCACATTTTGTTTCAATTTTTATCAAAAAAGTCTTTGGTTCTTAACAGCAAATCTTTGGGTTTGCTTGAATGCGAAGACTGAGATAGATCGGGCCTTAAATTTGAATGTAAGCATTTGCTTTGCACTTCTAGAGTTTAGCCTGTGTACTACTCTATTTGAGAGAATAGATTAATTATTTTATTTTTCTTCTTCTCGATTTGGCTATCGTATTTCAGAATTATCGATTCCATCTTTTTGATTTCCTCATTATAGTTTTCTGTCTTCTTTGTCTACTCTGTGATCTAGTTTTTATAGGCATTTAGACTTTCTTTGTTCAAGGTTCTATAGAAGTTGTTGACTGCTTCATGGCTTTGTCTCTCCATAGATTTAACTTCTTTGTACTTGGTCTTGATAAAAAGAGTTATACTCTGTTGTTTAACATTCTTCTTTCGTCGTTTTACTTGATTTTGGACTGGATCATGTAGGAGAGTTCTTTTTCTTACTCTCTCATGTGTCGATTGTGTGTGAATATCTAATTAAGTGAATCTTTTAAATTCTGCTTGTTAGTTTCTCTCTTCTACTTGACGGATGTACTCAGATTCCTGAGCTGTTTACGTTTTTTCTACTATATTTATCGTTTCTATGTGAAGTCTTTTGTACTAATTATTAATCAGCAAGTCTGCGCTAATGTACAGATCTGACTTCGTTCAGTCTAGCGCGTTGTTAGTCTAGACTTTTATCTAGCCCTATATCGAGGCTGATTTTGAACTTGAGTGTGCGTAGTATGTTGTTTCTTTTGTGCTAGATGAGCTGTCTTTTGTGTTTGGAAGAATTATATTTGTGTGCGATTCCGATGAATTAGGGATTGAGTTTATCTTTTATCACTGGAGTGTAGCTTGTTACAATCATAATAATTTTATTGTCCAGACCCTAATTAAATTATGAATTCAAATAATTAAAATTACAACTATGACCCATCATTCCTCATCACTCACAATATCATAAATACGCTGTAGCCAATTACTTTCATTTATAACTTATTGCAAGAATACATTTTTTCTGGATTGTTGGTTGCATTGTGTTTTGATTATACTCTCGATGTGTAATAATGAATCATACAATCTACGTAACATTTGCCCTGCTATTAATTGCAGCTTACACCCAAAAAGAAGTTGATGAGGGAACGCTCAGATTAAATCAACTAAGATAAAGGGCTAGTAATTCGAACAACAGTATCATCATATTCACTGCCCAAGATTTCGAGTACGATGTTAAGTATACAGCAAATATGCGATGAAATATCCTCGACCATACGATTTAGTAATCTACTTCTATGCTAAGCAAATCCCTCTCTGTGAGTACTTTTTGCTAGACATAGGCAACTATATCCAGAGTTCAACTATACAGTGCAACTCTACAAACTACAAGGTGCAATTGATGCATAAATAAATCCCACATTCTTCGTGAGAATCGATTACAGTCAATCCACTCACAAAATATTTAAAATGTTCAATTTTGAAGCTGCACCGAATTTGGTTGTATCCAAACCTCATATGGCTGTAGTGAGTGACATCGAACGTGAATCTTACTTGAAGGAGTATAAGTGGTGGATCAGTCATACAGATGGAGTGGTTACCACACAAAAAATATTGGATTTTATCAATAAACGTACCAAGAAGAACATTATCTACAAACCAACAGATTAAACTATCGAGTATGTGCTTAAAATATTTTTGGGAGTGTGCTTGGGCGGAGTTATTGTCTACAAACTGTTTAAGTTCATCTGGAATCATTGGTTTTTCTGGTATCTCATGTCAATCGTAAATTATTCATAATAAAGATTGCTTATATGGTCTGCATGTCAGGTATCGTTTATTGCATCATCAACGGATCGATCTAACAAGATATAAAGCGAAGTGGTAGGATACAATTTTTTACAGGAGGAGGCAGCAGATAGCAAACTTTCTACTAAGGTTGCCTGGCTTCAGGAGTTGTTACTTTAACAGGCATCATTTTTGTGATTATTGCTGTTTCAGGATAAAAAATAAGAGAAAGATATTCAGCAATTATCGGAATATTAGGCCTATTGTTGGTCTACTATCTGATAACATACATCGAACAAGTCTACAGTTTGAAAGGTTGGTACGGACCGAGTTACAAACCACCAGAACATTATCTACGTGGGCCGTTAAGTGTGGATCAAGGCAAAAATATTTGATTATTTAAGCAATAGTGAATTAAATAGAATATCACCATAAAAATATATTAAATTCTTCTGTCATCACCTGCATGATGAAATGGTTCTAAAATTTTGAAGAGAGATCTATTTTACGGTATTTGAGGATGTTTTCTAGCCTTTTGCGGATGAAGTTCTTCTGGTCTACCCCCATCATGAAGCACAGGATGTTTAGCCACTGATCAAGATCGATTGTCTTGGGATAGTCAGATTTAAGCAAAATGAGCCATAGTTTGGTCAGATTAGCAGAGTTACTAAACAGAATTACATCCATAATCACCTCTCTAATGATTAGTTTCCTATTTTGATCAAATAGGGTTTTCGCTTGTAATTATGAAATCGCTAAGCACTCTGTTAAACATCTTACATCTATTATTTACTGTTGAAGTTACTATAAAGCCTCAACTGCTTTTTAGACGTTAAGCATTGTCACCTTTGAGAACTGTTCTCTTTTTTATTTGATTTCTTTCTGTGTCCTCAAAGTCATGCCTCGATTTTCGATTACTAGTAGCGGCTAAACTTTCTTCTCAATATTTTTCTGGTTGGTGTTCTCCTCTTTGAAATTTTAGTAGGTGATATTCAGTTATTCTTTGAGTTAAATAAGTTCTTCAGGTTAAAGATTGATTAACGAAGACTACTGCATATTTTCGAGTACTATTTGTTTGTTTCTGATTAGAGGATCAGGTTGTCGAATGGCTGCAAAAGGGGGGATCTTGCCTTTGCCAATTTTTTTAAAATCTTAGAATATAACTCTTTTATTATCTTTGCTAATCATCCTGATCATTTCCTCCACTTACTCACAACTATGCGGCTGGTCCATGCAGTTCAGAAAAAATGAGATCTCTTCAGGTGAGAGGTAGCCATCAATATTGAAGTCGATGATATTGAAAGCTTACCTGATATCATCATCAGAAAACAATTCGCGATTGATGTCATAGCCTGTGGTTTAGGTGTTGAATGGATTTTTAGTTATTATCTTTTTGTTGTTTTGTTCTGCATTTTCACTCAACAGAATAGATTCCATGTTGAGCTATCCCTGAGGAGCGTTGATTTTTATTGTGTACTCGTTTTTAAGTTTATTGTTGCTTTTGCGTTCTGAGGTTATCTCGAATTCACTGTTGCCGATAGCTGATAGACTTTAAACTGATTGAAAGGGCTATAATATTTTTTTAGACATCTAAACAATATAACAAAAGCGAGATATTGTTAGATGAAATTTAAAATAGAGAAACATGGATATATTGGTAGATGAGGTATTGATTGATTGGTGATATGATAATAAAAAACGTCGCCAACAGGATTCGAACCTGTGCGGGTTACCCCAACAGATTTCTAGTCTGTCGCCTTAACCACTCGGCCATAGCGACTTTATCGATTACCTTCCCTCCAAGCCATCTTTATCTTCTTTTGCTCTATTTTACATCTTTGAAGTTAAAGTAATTCTTTTATAGTTTTAACTCGATTTAATTCATTCTAAAAAATACATTAATTAAAGATATAATTTTAGTACTACACTCAATCATTGGTTACTCCCATCAATCATATAACCTCGCCTCCAGTTTTCCGATTATCTCTCGATAGTTCTACTTCTTTTACTTCATAAATATACAATTTACTTTCAGCGATGATAGTACCTGGAATGCAATTCGACAGTATTGATTACCTAAATCTCCATCACTAAAGTAAATTAGTTCTTCTATTTTTTATGAAATCTAATTCACCTTGCCTTATTATTAGCTGCTTATTCCTAAGAATTTTCTGAGCTTATTTATAGTTTTTTTGCGTATTTAAGGCAACTATTAAACTCTATCTTCTACTTCTTATCTGCCTTCTTAAAAATGTTTCTTCTTGAGTAATTTCTAGTACTTTTTGCGATGTTTGACATCATCTGGAAAGTATTTGTAGAGCAGAGCTGCTCTAAAGAGTTCAATTAGATGAATAACTTGATTGTTGATAACTCCCTCCTGCAAAATGTTGCTTACGTCCATATCCAGAATCTACTTCACGTTATCCACGTTGATAGTGGATTGTAAAAGGAACTCGATCAAGGCTCTGCGGTTGTGCAATAGTTTTTTGACTCCATTTATCACAGCCTGGTCAGCTATAGACTTCTCTTTAGGTCTCTCTGGCTATTTCGATGTGGGTAATATTTTACGAATATGTTTTTTCTTGAAATTCGGTATATTTTCATTCCTGTCTTATTTTTGAGAATCTGCATCTTAGTCTATTTATCGAAGAACATCTATCTTTTTTGGTCTTCCTCTCTTGCGAGGAAAGACGATTGGTCTACTGTTTGCATTTACAAGTTGCCCTGTACTTGATGATCTGCTTTTTCTTTTTACTTTCATAAACTAAGAAGATAAAGACTATGAATCTTCGTTGTTGATTTATTATGATGCTTCATCTACGATTTCCGACTCTTCTTTTTAAGGGAGTGGTTAGGTCGCATGTTTTTATAGATTCGGCAACTGCAAGTCTTTACTATTTTTATTCTTTTTTACTTCATCTTGCTGCTTATTTTTATTATTTGATTGATGTTATTTTTTCTAACTATTTTATTCTTGACCAGTGGCTAGCATAGCCTGCTTTTCGTTCTTACTTTTCCTCCCTCTCTTTTTCTTGCTATTCGAATCAGCGTGGAGTTCTTCGCTCATCTCCTTCTGTTCTTATTAATCCTTCTTTTTGGAGTTTTGCTATCTAAGCTATGGCTTAGATTTTTCAATTGGTTACTGTTACTAAGCTTTCATAAAAACTTCGGACTATTTTGTTTCAATAATCTCTCCATTTTTTACTTCGATTGCGATTTCTAGTGTGCGAATGCTGACTTTAGCTTTTTTAACGAACGTCTATTGCTTTTATCTTATTTTTTATTCCCTTTATTTTTCATTATCAACTGCTTCTTTCGATGGTTTCATCTCGCTTTAAGCTTTCTCTTCTTATATGGACTCTTCACTCATCTCGACCTTTTTTTTATTTTTTTTCTTATTATGATTTTTTTATTTGGCAATAGCCTTATTCTTTGTTTTTGTTTATTTTTGGGTTAGTTATTTTTCGGACTCCTCGGGTTCTTCGTATATTTAATTTTCATTCGCTTTTCTTTTGTTTTTCAACTAGCCTATTTTTAAATTGAAATACCCTGTTCGCTAAAATGTTCAGAAGATTACAAACAATCTTTGGTAGTAGACTTTCCTTTTTTATTTTTGATGCGACCGCGCATTTCTTCAAAAATTTATACATTTTGGTCGTTTTGGCGTAGTTTTTCCTCTGCCATCATGATGCTCATCATAAGTTTACGATGAGTTTTGGCCTTAGAAAAGCATTCGATGTAGTTATCGATAAATTTTCTAAGTTTAGAACCATCTAAACGAGAGCTTTATAAGAGCAAATGTACTTAGTGTTATCTCCAAAGAAAACGACTGTATACTCGATCTCGTCCTACTAATTTTAATGGATTTAGCTGATCTGTATTAATGAATGTATACGAATGCGGGCCACCAGGGGTAACCTCTAATTTTGGCCCAGACTACTTCTTCTTCCTCATATATTATTTCCTCTTCGTCCATTCTATTATAAATATGTAGAGACTGCAATCAAATTAAATACTCAACTAGCAATTTTAAGTATGAACAGGCAACTCATAAGTGAATCTTATTCAAAATAGAATTCGTTTTTTGTTTATGTCTGCTGTTTGAAAGATATCTTAAAAGGGTTATATGTCCGTCATTTGAATAGAATTTATGGTTGGATATTAGATAATTATGTTCAAGTTAAATACTGTTGATCCAACAACTTTGTCCATCAAACTCAACATCTATAAGATGAGATCAATACTCTCCAAAGCTCTAGCTGATTGCAAAAATGCTTCCAGAACAGCCTAGCCTTAGATGGAATTAAGTCTTCACAAAAAAATAGAGTCCCAAACTTAGGCTTAATCTATATAGGAAGTCTTTTAGGATCTCAAAAAAGGTCATTTAGTTCAAAAACATTCCAGAAATACGAAATAGCCCCACACTAAACTGGTTTACCTATCAAATGATCACAATTGGCTCTGTTGGAAATCTATTGATCGAGAAGATTAAAAAAATTTGCGATAAGTTCCATAGTCAGAGTGGTAAAAGAGGGATACAAGAACTTTATAAGAAGTAATTTGGATTTGAAGAATCCAACCTGTTGTGTCAACATAGTTTCAACAGTTCGCAACCTATAGATTGAGACGACGAGTGAGTTTGAGGCTGATTTATTGCGATATGAGTTAAATAGAGTATTGAAATACTCCCAAGAGATGAGTCAGAATTATCCTTACAATCGAAAATGATTCTCTTTTATATTGTTGGGTTAACTTAATTTATAATAAAAGTTCATCAAAAATTAAAGCTACAAATACAAAAGATCGATCTTTAGCAGATTAAATATTTATGTCTCTATCTAGTGTAAAAGTGTGTCTATAAAATAAAAATTGAATTAAGATTGTGATTTAAAAAGAAAGTATAGGATCAAAAAGTATAGCTTAAATGAGTGCTAGTTTTGTTTTTGCTTAAAATATGTCACCGCATAAAAAGAATCAATAAGGAGTCAATTATAATATATATTAATGTAGGGTACGCTCGCAAATCCCATCAATTTAGATCTTGACTAGCCAGAACAGGAAGAAGACGATATCGAACAGCAACTGGAACAAGCAAGGAAAAAGTAACTACTAGAAGAGGCTAAATTGTCAAGAAATGGTGTAGAATTGGCTCTGGCAGTCATTAAGACAACCATCAAAGGCGAGCTCAAAATTAAAAATCAGACTTTAAATCGTGCTATCATCAAGTATTTCAGAAACAGGATAGGCATGAATGTTTCCTGTGAACACTTTCATCCCCGCAAGGAACCAGATTATGAAAATAATCTGATCAATCCTTTATAATTTTTATTATATGGTGTGGATTTTTTGAGCACAGCCATGATTCAAGACCGCTTCAAACTCATAGACACTACAATTTAATAGATAATGTGGATCAATAGTTCCTGCTGTAAACTGATCTTTAAGACTGAAAGTTAGGCCAAAATGGTTTTAGACAGTCAAGTTATCGACAAAGAGACTTTAAAAGTTAAGTTAGATGAGAAATCAGGTGGTCGCTTGCAGGGTAACATTGCAATTATTTAGGATGGATTGGCTTGAGACCTTACCACTTTCTCAATTTTTAGAGACAGCTCATCATAAGGTACGCAACTCAAAATTAAAAAGACATGCCAAAAGAAGAGATGAATAAATATAAGTAATATGAGGAAGCCTATGCTGAGTTATTGCCTACTCTATTTTAAGAATTCAATGCGGTCCAGGCATTCGAAGAAGTGATGAAAGAAATCGATAGAGAGAAGTTTGAAGATAAACAGAATAGGCATTAATATCAGAATAGAAATAGAAGAATGCGAAATTTTAACAACCGATAGCCATCAAGGTAAAGAATGGAGAGGTCTAGGACAAGAGATAAAAAATACCAAAACTATAACAAACAAGGCAAGAATAGTGAAAATTTCTATGATAAACATAGAAATACTTCATTTGAATTTAGGGGAAGAGCTAGTAATCGACATTAAAACTCAAATGAAATCAATACATCCTACTAAATGGCTGGGCAAACAGAATCCCATCGGCTAAGAGGAGACAGAAACATACCCAATACTTCTTTTTAAATGCAATCAAACAGAAATTTTCAGAACCGCTAAAATAATAGAAGTGGGGGAGGATGGCATAGAAACAATAATACAGCAAACATCACAGCTAATGCAAATGAATTTTAAGCAAAAGTAGTACATCGAGTAGTTTATTAGCATCGTCCTGTTGACTAGAAGCAAATGAACATTCATAATAACAATAACAGTTAGGTATACATGAACCCACCGCGTAAACAAAATGTTTATTTTGACTGCAACGATATAGATGATGAGGAAAATCTATCATACGAATTCAGATCCAACCTCGATGAAAATAACTAGGACAGTGACCATCTTTAGGAGATAGCTATGAATTTCAACTAGATGCCACAAAACAAACATAATAAATCAAGATACTCTAATAAACAGGATCTCAGTTTTCTAGTTAAATCTTTTAACAATTCTAAAGAAGATTATATACATAAGTTAGATGAATCCTTTAGATTCAGTAAATAAACACATCAAAACATTTTAAATAAAAGTTTGAATGAATCTATTAGTTTTGTGATGAATCCTCCAAAAGCTTCAGATAAAGTGACTGAAGAAAAGTAAAAATAAAAATTGGATTTTAACTAGCTTTTCCTTCTGCATGGTTAAGATGAAATCAGTCCGATTCATAATATAAAGAATGATACTTCTTTTGTGATGAAGGACCCATAAAATGAGGATAGAAACTATGCAAATAAAAGGAATGATGATAGTTACCTTGATTTCAAAAAGCCATCGAAAAATAAAAAGAAAGATCGATTCATTGAGGATGATGATGGCTATTGATGCATTCATTTATTTATCGAATTTTGATTAATTTTAAATAAAAAAAAATATTATAAAGTCAATCAAAATACAGAGTCAAGTTCGTTTTGCAATCTTATATCAATTAAATTTGGTTTCTGGAAAATGCCAACGATTGTTCTGTCTTTTGAACTAACATACCATTAAACTCATATAATTAATTAAATTTGTTTTAAAATTAATTTTATTATTTGTATGCTTATATTTAGAAATTAAATTGTTACTATCTACGACCAAATTTTATATTTATTATTTTGCAAATCAGAATATGATCACACAAGTACAAGTTTCAGTCCAAGCTCAACAATTTTGCAGCATGCATGTACCACAGATCAATCAACTCTTTGGAACTAATAATATGAACTATAAAGTTGTTGCCTAATCTGCACAACACCTCAATGGAGAACTGCATTATTTACACATTGTCGGACAACAGGACATGCTTCCTTCCCTATACTATCACTGTACTCGTCCCCGTCAATGGATTACCTATGGTTGTTGAATCCGCTCGTGGACATCTTCCACACATGCAAGGGTACTCCAAGACAGTCATCATCAATAATAATTCGAACTAGCATCATGGTCATCACGATCATCATCACCACCATCACAAAAATCATGGACATCATGGTCATGGTCATTGTCATCATGGGCATCATTGATAAAGTTATCTTTATTCATTTGGTTAAAATATCAATTAATAGAAGGAACTTCATCCACTAATAGTGAACTCATAGTTAAGGCAGAATTATCTGAACTATCTTTCTGCGCGTCTCACTTTCTTTTATTTTTTGTTGTTTTTTTAGGCAAGCAGATGGTTGGTGTTTTTAAGATCAGTGATTTCCAAGTTGAGGGAGCTGATAGTTGCATACATTTTTTGCAATTTGGCAATTAAATCTCCATTGTAGTCCTTCAATATCTCTCCCACCTACTCTTACTCGATCATTGTGGCATATATGGAGCTGCAGATAGTCGTTTCTGCTTCTAATGATTTTATCATTCTGTTATCTGTGAAGTATGGTGGCTAGTGGGTATCGTATTTAATGTTTTACTTGTCATTGGTGGATGATTGTAATATGTTTTACTTTTTCTTTTATCTTCTAAGTTCTTCGAGGGAAGATTTATAGCAACCTATTTCTTCAGTAAGATATTCAATTATTTGTTGATCCTCAACTATTTTTTCTTCCATCTGGTGGTTGGCTTCGGTTAGGCAAAAGTTGGTATCTTATACTTGTTTTTGTAAGGCGAGAATGGCTTCTCTTTACTGTTCGAGTTCTTTGAAAATGGTATGATAGTCTTTGGTTACAATTACTCCTAAATCTTCCATAAAATGAGATTTTTCTTTTTGATTTTTCTTTTTGATTTTTATAAGTTTCTAGTTCTACTCCTTTGCTATTTTTTTCATGTTTTCGATGTGTTTTTGTTGCTATTATACCTCCTTGAGTTTGAGTTGTAGTTGTTAGTTTTCCTCCTCTAACTCCTCTATCATAGTGAAAATTTATTTGATTTCCATGTTGTTTTAAAGACTATTCTCTATATTTTTGAGTTCATTCATCAACTATACTTGAACATCATCTTCCAGTTCAAGAATTCGCCCTACAAACTATTGTTTCCTTTCACTTCGCATAACCAGGAACAAAATCATTTTGACAATTTCACTTATAGATTGACTTGCCATCAATTATTGACGGTATCGTCTCTTGATCTTGAGATCTTCCACCTAAAGAAGGTATTTTTCGATCATGAGGAGGTATTTGGAGAAGTCATAGTCACAATGATCGACGGATGAGAAGAAAGTGGGTTGTATTTTGAGTAGTAGGTGGGGGAGTATATTGGATGTCTGTATTTGATGGAGAGTGTAAAATTTGTAGCGTTATCCTAGATTTGACCTTTCTGCGTTGAGCCAAATTAGCAAATGCTCGTTATTTTATTATTTGTCGTTATAACTCATTATTATATTGATTATACTTGATTGTAATGATTATACTTCCTTCAAATATACTAGCCCAGTTAAACAAAAAAACAACATGGATATGAATTTGATCTCATGTTATACTTCAATGTTATCCTCTTAGATTAATACAGATATTGGTTGATAATCTATTAACTTTCAGGTGGAAACGTCGGAAGAGCTGTATTGTGCTTAATGAAGTTAGTTATACTAGACGTACCAGTATGGATCTTATTTCATTATTATTTTCTATTTGATTGCTTTAGTGCCAATAAAGATATCGATACATATATTTTGCGAACAAAAACAGGGGTTGGGGTTGGGGTT
>Ga0194117_10004936_pt1 | contig 12410 bp, 7 predicted proteins | sample TA2MahsurfametaG_FD_160579 | JGI IMG/M metagenome (GOLD analysis project Ga0194117, IMG submission 160579) | Freshwater microbial communities from Lake Tanganyika, Tanzania - TA2015009 Mahale N1 surface | ecosystem: Environmental > Aquatic > Freshwater > Lake | place: Tanzania: Lake Tanganyika...
AAAAAAATAGATGGAACTGCCGATTGCAGACTTATCAAAACGGATCAGTCATACTCTATAGACCATTAATCGACACCTTTTTAATCAAAAAGATAGTGAGGCAGATCACGAGCTACCTGAGACAAATCAGTTAGAAAAAGATGTCATCTTTTTAAAATAAAAGTTTGACGGGTGACTGCTTGTAGTTGGTGAGATCTTTAACCCAAAGTATAAAAAACTAGCCTACGAATTAATAAGTGAGAAATCTATACTATTAAGTATTTGCATAGATAAAGAATATAAAGAACTATAATTCCATTCAACATTGTCTATTCACCGGTGAAATATTGTGCGTTATTGGGGAATAGACTTTTGAGTTGATGGATTTCGAAAGGAATCTAACGAAGTAAATAAAAAATGTTGAGATTTTAGCAGCTAGTTATAAGGATAACAAGATGCTGTTGCTCAATTTGAATAAAATTACTTCCAGCTATATACTTTAATAACTAATTGTAAAAAACAATTAACAAATCTAATGCGAATCACTTTCTTCCACCTCACTACAAACCCGATAACTAATTGATTTACTCAATCAAAAGAAGTACAGAAACATAAAACTGTCGACATATAAATCAACAATATTTTTCTTCTTTTTGTTCAACCAATCTCTAATCATCGCTATCCTCGATCCCAATCAACAATCATATCTGTAACTCAAGTAAATTTCATTCAGTCAACCTTTAATTTAGACCATTTGCTTTATTTATGATACTTCGGCTTACCTGATCTGCGCCACTTTATAGTAGGTAGTAAAAATCAATCTTGAAGAAATTATAACTTCCTAGGCACCATTACAACTTCTGAGTGTTAATTTCGGCATTAGCAACATTTTTGCCACATAAACGGCCGGATTTCTTCATATTTTTTTATATAAGCTACACGTCATAGAACACTACATCATTACCAACGACCGAGTTATATCAAAACAGAGGTATGAACTTAACAAAAATATAAAAACCCTTACCTACTCTGCCCATCTCCTCTATGTTTTCTATTAAAACGATGACTGTCTTGATATCTTCACAATCAAGGCAGAACAGTTATAGAGAATCTGGACGTATTATTGGGTTGAGCCCAACGCTCAAAGCATTTATCTAAAGGGAGATTTAGTTTATTTGAAAAGTTGGAACTACATCAAGCAAATCAGATTGAACCATTCATGGGCTTTAAAAAATGAGTAGATGAGTGATAAATGATGTTTGTTTGTGATACAAAAATGATTATGTATTCGTATAAATGAGTCTGCTATCAAAATCCAAGTCTTCTGCTAAGTCTTGATCTCTCGACATATTCGTGGATGTGTTATGAGGGGACGGGCTATTCGACTACCTCGCGAACGCTGAATGAGGCATAGCGGGATGGATCAAAATCTTTAGGAGGGGCATGCAAGGCTCCTTTTCTGGCTCTCCAGGCTTAAACTTCTTGAAGCTGAATCTTAAAAAGTTTACTTGTCTTTGTTTATCGTTTTCTGCGAGGTTGACGATATGACCAAAGGAAGGAATGACATTAATGTTGATGCTTCTGAATGAGTTAACAGTTACCCATCTTAGCTAATGGTATTTTGGAAGGACATGATTTCAACAAATTAATAAATATATCAATTTAACGCTATCATCTTCATTTATAATGGAAGTAAAGCTATAATCAACACTTTTTGTAATATTAACATACCCAAGGATCCAAAATAAGTAAAATAAAAAATATGTTTTTAAACTGCCGTTTATCAGTATTTGAAAATCATGATCGCTTTATTTGCTATATAGAGAAAGATGTAGTGTCGGTTCAGATAACCCACAGCACTCCCGAAGCCTTTACCTACTACGCAGTGCCAGGGAGGACCGAATGTGCGATCCATAAATGTTTTTATTTCTAAGCTAGACTTTGTTTTACTTTTTGCTAGTTCATCGTGGAGGGAAATTTCGTTTTACTGCAAGTTGATAAAGAGATCTGCTATGAAGGCCAGAGTTTGTTATTTCATGAGTCTGTACATATCTTCCTGGCCGATTTCAATGCCTGCGATATTGACGCCCTCCATTTGAAAATTATAAATAAAACAGATCCTAAGACTTCCTCCAAATTACAATGAAATATTAATACAACTGAATGACACTAATCGTTTATTCATTACTAATAGCGTTGTAGTAAATAATAATTATTTGATATTTAAGATCTGCATCACTATAAATGTTTGAAGACTATCAATACCACAAACAAATATCATTTTCAAATTCTCTATAAAGGCTAGCCATGGCATAAAATGGCACTTTGCTAACTCAGACTCGAACTTAAATTTATATAACGCATACTAAAGGATGCGACAATCCCATTGAACTCATCACCTATATCAAAAGCGAGTTATAAATGGTAGGTAGTATCACCTGTTATGGTGTAAGTACTATTGCGGTTGAGAGTAAAGAATAAAGCAAATGTTGTTTCGGATTGATCCTAAACTCTAGTTTTTGGCTCATAGCCGTATCGATGATCATTCAAAAATAAGGATCAGTTCAGCTTTAGCTTGAAAGAGTCAAGCTAATGAAGTTTACCTAAAATGAACAAGTCTCATCTGTACTTTTTATCAATTTGCCAAATAAAAATAGGGTAATGATCGAATAAAGAATGATAAATGGCTCAGTAAACGTAATAGATATCCAATCATATGATAGACTTACTGGTAATTTTAAGTATCATAAACTCAAGGATCTTAAATTAGATCGTAGAAATTAAGAACAGTTTGGAAAGTGGCTCTGGTTGCGCCGAAGTAATATCCTCTATTCATTAGTTGCTGGATAGAAAGAGGATAAATTGGTGATTACTCATCAGCTCACCCGTAGCTAAACATAAGACATAAAAATTTTCATTTATAGTTTATCACCAAACGCAGAGAATTAAACTTACGCTTAGAATATTTTGGTACTACCGACTTTTTAGTACGAAACTACGCTTGTAGATGTTTTGTTTGTTCCAACTTCAGAAAAATCAAACATAGAGTCGAGCTAACTTCTGTTATTTTACCAAAGAGATACTGGTCTTGAAATAGTGCAGACGAATTATCATGCGCCCAACGTTGTCATTAGAAAACATCTCTATCAAGACCTGATTTATTTACAAATAATTGGTTCTTCGATCATTCCAGAGGAGTTATATCTTAAAGGTATTGAATTCTGCCTATAATACCATACAATTTTACTGCAAACTTGTAAAGGTATCGCCCAAAATCATGAGCTCACTCTTCTCAGCCTCCCTTCAACTGCATCTCCTCAAGTTATCAACCAAAAATAAATCAATTAGGAATTCTATGTTTGTAAAAATGGGAAAGACGGAATTTGGGTATACTCTTCTAAATCCCTTTTTTAAATAAAAATCACAAAAAAACCTAAGATCTACGAAACACTGTTAAAACTCTATTACCCGCGAGAAATCAACCATCTTCGTGCAATTATCAACGAAGTGCTTTAATTTTTGGAGTGATTGTTGTATATTTATTGCTTGTGTTATAAAAAGAGAATTTTTATGAGACTATTTTTTTGGGACTACGATGACTACAATGATATTTATCGGTACCAAAAAGACTATTTAGATAATGGATCATGTTCATCATAAATCTGTTAGCTTTTGCCTTCACTGCATATTCTCTGTACAGAACAGCACAATACCATGGCAAAATCCTGTTCGAATTATTTCCACTATCTATCAATACGCTCGCCACGCTTATACTGCTCTTGATAAAACTATTCGAAAAGGGATACTAATTCGATCTCGTTGGTTATGTCATATAGATTTTTACGTACTTTCTCTTCTGCTATACCTTTTCACTTTTACACGCGAGGTTGTTAATGAAACAGAAACTGCCTATCAATAAGTAATCATTATTTAATTCAGACTATGCAATTTCTTATTAATTGCTTTGACAGTTGGATCTATTGTTATTATTGTACTAGTTGTTTGCTCTGTTATTGGAAAAAACTGTGATAACAACCTAGTAGAAGCAAGTCTTGGTGGATTCATAACTTAACTCGTCTCCTTCATACCAACCTTATACTTTGGATGGGATATTCTTCGCAATATGACCCGAAAACATCGATAATAAAAAGAACAAGAACAAAAAAGTAATTAATCGAAGATAGTGTTTGAATCAGTCAGTGATCGATACATCAAATAACGATAAAAACAAATACAGCTCGTACTAATCGCCTACACAATCAGTCTTGTACTCCGTGGAATTGTACTTATATTCAACTTCAGTTGGGAGCAATATATCACCTGCATGTAATGCTAAGGTGTGTATATTTTAACCTCAGACTATGCTCTAGGGCAGTTTATGCTCATCCTCATCGAAATCAACCAACTAATACCACATTTAATCATTCCCATCGCCCTGTACATTATTCCTTTAAAAAATACAAGAAAAAGTACTGAATTGAACTTCAACTCTACACTGTTAGAAGAGTAATAAGAATAGGACCATAGTGATGTGTTGCAGAGGAGAATATCATAGAAAATACAGATACGGGGAAGTTTTAGCCCCAATAAATCTATTTCAGAATAATGATAATTTCATCTTATCTACTTATATTCGATGAATTAATAACACAGAAAAAAGTAACTAATATCATTTGATTTTTTGTTTTAGAGTTCTTATCTTAGAATGCAGCAGTTCGACATAACTTCTGTAAATTTGGTTGAATATCTCCAACTCAAAAAAGTAGATCTGATCAGGTTAACGAGGAGAATCTTTTCTTTTAATGGCTTCTTCCAAAAAAATGTGTTTTTAAGGAATACAATCATCTTCATAGAGTTTGACCATTCCAACTAAATTAAGCAATCTTTTTAGCTCCGCCTCTCTCTTCTTTTTTACTGCTGATCTTTCAATCTTATTGTATTCGATTATAAATTTCCATCTCTTCTCATAAAATGTCTCATAGTAGCTAGCAATGAAACTTGCCATCTAAATATCATACTCTCTTTTCTTGATGTAATACTCACGAGAATGTCGCCATAAAGTATGTTAGATAAACTAGTCAAGAGCTTTTTTTTAGAGCTATATCCAAGTAGGATTGTTTCGATTCGCCTCGCCTACGTTCACATCTAAATTTTTGGGCTTACGAAAATAGTTATAATGTAATGAATAAGGCAAAACTTAAAGAGTCAGACTTATTTTTTAAGTTTGGAACTTGTTGTTAGCTCTCCGTTTGAATTCAACATTATTAATAGTTCTACGCACTCTCAAATTGTTAGTCGAGTAATGTAGAATTTTAGCCCTCATGTATCTTTATAAATGTAGAGAGGGCAAAGCTTGCATTTTTTCGGTAAAAAGTTCCTTGAATGTGAGATTAGGATTGGGATGAGTGAAATTAAACTCACCTCCATCTTTGAGTTTAAAACTAAAAATAACAAAATTGTTCCAAAGCTACTTAAAACATTTCCTTAACTAAAGATTATAAAAAAGAAGCCATTTGTTTAGTTTACTTAGCTTTGATGTTTTGATGTGTATAATATCCAATCCAAGTTTTATTTTTTATTTAAGTGACTTTTTGATGATAGATGAAGTAACTACAAATCGACATCGCTCGTACTTTCTTTTCCTGAAGTTTTTCACGTACTTCCGAATGTATATCATCAGAAAAGTATAACGGATAAACTATTTGCATTTGAGTTTTTAAATATTGTTTATTACCCATTTAGTACAACTAGCCTCTTCTTCAAGATAATTAATATCAATCTGCGAGTTACAAATGCTTTCTACTTTTCTACTATGCACTTGATCCAAAAATGATATTATGAAGTTGCCGATGTAATGTTTGACTAAGTTTTTTTTTAGAGTTTTATCAAAAACATGTTGTATTTCTTAATAAGTAAAATTGTTTTCACTTTATTCACTATATTTTTATTCACTCTCTTCATCCAGTTGTTTTATTTTCGGCTATTTTAATACAGTCCTCGTTTGCATCTTTCTCTTCTATAGAACTTCTTGCCATTTTTTTGAATAGATCTGAGTAATCTTCGATCCCCTCCGAAAAATATTACTCGGCTTTTAGATAAATTTCACCTCAGATAATCTAACTTTATCACTTTGTTTGTTATCGATAAGGTTGCTTGGTATTTAGGAAACCTGTTTTTTATGCAGTTTTAGAGGGCTAAAAATGGTTTTCGTGGTGGCTGGAGTAGTTTTCTTATACATTTACAAAGAAAAAGGTAAACTTTGTTCTGAAATATTTTTGATTAGCCCTGGTGTTTCTATTGTAGTTAAACGAAGATAGTCTGTTTTCTGAGTACTCTTCTTTGTCCTCTAAGTTTTTGGATCATTATAATTTAAAATCGAATTTTTATATTTCTTTTTCAATCTACTCACTTATTAAGTTTCAGTATTAACTCTAATCATTTTGAAATTGCCTAACTGCCTTTTAGCTTTTTTGATAAGTCCATTCCAATATTATTCGTTACCTACTGTTTAGTTGGAATGTCCAGCTACAACCGCTAAATATCCATTTTCAATGGAAAAATCATGGACTTGATACTCTAATAAATCTGTTTGCAGCACAGGCTCATAGATGTAAGTTTTTTTCCATGTTGAAGGTAAAATTATATTTGAACTGAGTAAACTTCTTGCAGTTGCTCCCCAAACATAGAGTCGACCTTGAGAACTCAACACTCCATAGTTACTCTCTTTCCCTTTCAAAGAAACAAACTTAGCTTTGCATTTGAAGTATTTGAACTATAGTTGTTTGGGTTTGAAAATAGGTTCTTCATTGATTTCATTTATATCTCTTTTACTGAGTTAGAATAGATTTACATACCCCACTAATAAATAACTCCTTCGTCTGTCAAAGCAAGTGAGTAGTGAATATCCGCATACGCAGAGATAACATTTTTTGTTATTTTGACACTTTGAGGTGTTTAGATAAATTACTAACTAGGTTATTAGTTACTTCATTAGGCATCTCGCCATAACCCAGGCCGAGAGATTTACATCCCCAACTAAAAAGTTTACCATATTCATCCCAACACAAAGTATAGTACCTTCCTACCGATAAACCTTTGATAACTTTCTTACAATTTATCGTCTGACCTGTAGGATAACCAATAATCTGATTTTCCATTTGATTTATCAAATATAGCCTGTTAAGATTGTCGATTTTCTTTTCTGGACTATAGAAATAAAAATCTGAAGAGAAGGAATTATTAATAAAGTAAACTTCAAAGAGAGAATCGTAGTCACTGGATCTAAAGGTGTTGAGTTTTGAGAGATTGTTTTTTTCGAGTAACTTTTTGGCACCCCAGTTTATCAGAATATTCCCTTTTTTTGTCTGAGCAATCAATTCTTTTTCGCCCAAATACACCTTACTTATCTTATTCCTTATTAGGTTGGATAAATTTATCGGCCCTTCGAATGGTTCACTCACCAACCATGCCTACTAGTTATCTAGATGATTCAGTCATTACCATCAATGATGATTATAGAATTTCCCTGAGTAACTACTCTCATAGGATTGGGGAGGCTATCTAGTTTATTATTTTTTAGCTGGATTATTTGCTGCAACATAACTGTCGCTAATTTGCCAGTTCGGTTGAGTTTGACTCTTTAGATTTCTCCAATTACGAAAACTATGTTTGTTTTTATATTTTCTTTACTATTTCGATTCATAAATATGATAATAACCTCGCTTGCAACCTAAATCAAAGATGCAAAAATCAATTTACGCTTTTTGCATATGAATTCTGACTCCTATTTAAGTTAAAGAAAGCGAAATCTTTTTATTGATGTAATAATACGATTATTTTTTATAATCTAACGAATAAATGCAAGCCAACCTCACTCCCATTTAAAAACATAAGTCAGAAATCTAAAAAAGAATAAGTTAGCTCTAACAGAAGTTCAAAGAAGTACCTTTTATAATAAATAGAAAGAAAATCCACTAAACAACGTCAAAAAACTAAGAGAGTTGATTCAAGACTAAAATATTCCTGCTCCTCATACCATCGTCAACTCTAAAACAGTTTAAGTAAGAGGCAAAATAAAAAGTCAAGTAGATAGTTCAAAACCAAAAAAATAGAACACTTTTCATCAAGCAAGCATACCACATATAAAATAATCAGAAGTGATAAGAAATACTGTATAGGTGAGGCCGCAAAAAGATAATAAAGATTAAAAGATAAGCGAGTTGTATGATGTATTGTTTTGATTATCTAGATGATGCGATCTATTTTGGAAGGGCAGAAAAATATCGAAAAGGAACTCTTTGAACTGAAAAAATAACAGCTCCGAGAATCAAATAAAAAAATCAAAAATTAAACAAAAGCAAATAAAATAAATTAGAATCAGATTGCCAATGAGTCAATAATATAAAAGTTAAGTTTTACAAGAGAAAAGAAAGTTGACAAAAGTATTAAGAAAGATGTCTCTAAAAATCAAAGTTTCTTGTACCAATAGCATTAAGAACCTAAGCCTTCCAAGTCACCAAATAAAAAAATCAAAGCTAAAAAAAATTGTAATTTTGATGATCTGGTCAGCGAACTCAGAGGGAAAGATAAAAATGGTGAAAGGATATGTGTAGGTGATGAATGGAAAGGGAGAATATGGGCTTAAGTGTAATAAAGAGTCAAGTAATCCGAAAAGGAATACAAGGATACGATTCACCGCAATAACAAGCATGAGTTTGAACATTTAATGAGTACATTTTAGTTACAGCGCAAGCTGAAAGACTAACTTATCGACAAAGTCTACTCCCAGTCTAATACTCAACTTTACAAATGAAATAATAATAATGATTTTTATATCATTCCTTCTTTCCTTTTTTCGCTTTCTCTAAGTTTTAATAAGCTGTCTAAATGACTTTTAATAGCTAAGCCACTTGCACTTCAGTGAGAGATGCATAAGTTTTTGCGAGTTTACCAATAAGGTTTTTAATACTATGTTTTTCGAGGCCCCATTCAACCATCGCCAAAGAATTGCTGAGTAAAGTTGTATAAACTCCATTTCTTAGATGAATATCGCGTTCTTCTTTATTTTTACAGTTAGAAATGGTTTGTCTGATAGTCCATAGCAAATAAAATCGCCAAAAACTAAGATCAGAAAGAAGTTTTTCGTTTTTGATTTAGTCCAAAACTGTTCTTTTGCGGTTGTCAACAGTTGAAAAGTAAGAATTACCGTAGACAATTGTCTTTTGTACACATTAAAAATCTAGACTAACGATTGCACATTTCAAAAATTCTCTGAAAACATGAACTAATAGTTGGAACTGCTCAGGTTAAAATTTGAAGTTACCATTTTTCCTAAACAATTAAATCCACTCGCACACTTAGTCTCTATATTCCACATAATTTTTTCTGATTTCTGCAAGCATTTCTTCACATTCTTTACTATTATTTAGCTTTTGTTTTAAAATTTACAGTTTAGCAGCATCAGATTGATTTTATATTTTTGGATCCATTATCTCATCCTGTGAGATTATCGCTTGTTTGAATCTACGATAAGGATCTAAGAAAGATTGCTGAAGCTGGTCTATAGTTTTGATAGAGAATTGATTATTGAACACTGTTTTATTCTGCCAGTTAAATATATCAGTTTTCTTTATCATCGCGTCAATGTCATACTGGATGTTTCTGATCAAAGAAATCTAATGAACATTCAATTTCTTGAAAAAGTCAACAAACTATTCCTCTACTTTCACATCCAACTACCAAATCCTTTTTTATCTCTATAAAGCACCAGCTTAGAAATTCACCACTCCTACTCTTAAGTTTTCCCAATCTTTTTCTAAACTTTTGAGAATAATCTCCTGCTAATTTATGAATGACTAGGAATTCTTCCTTAAGCCTATATTCTGTTTGTAGAGGATCGATATCTAGTTGAGAACAAATTTCTAATCAAGTTCCTTCATTTTTTGTTCAGCTGTAGCTTTGCTTTTAGTCAGAGTATCAAACGATTGCTTCAACTATTTTTACATACTTTTCAACTCAGATAAATGGGACTTCATGAACTACTCAATCGGTGCTAGCGCATTTTTGAGAGTCTTTGCTTATTTCGCAATTTCTTTTTTGAAGTGACGTATCTGATGAGCTCTTTAATTGATCAAACTCTTAAAACTAAAGATAATTTTAGAGTATAGAGGATGTTCGGATTGCAGTTCACTGATTTTGTTGGCAGATTTGTTGATAGCTCTTTCATATTGTTCCTCTGCATCTACTCTTAGGTTGACTGAGTCCATAAGACTGTTAATCACATCAAAATTTTTAAGATGATAAGCAAAGACCTGGTTGACTTTTGGAAAGATTTAATGCATAATTATATTACCCACTTATTTATATAAAATGAAGCATACAAACAAAATTGCTTACAAGTTTTGTAAATACTAAGGCATGAATCTCGATAGATACTTCACAGATATAAAAAAATTGAAGAGAACACTACAGAAGGAGCATTTTTTTGTTAGGAAACATCATAAAGAGTTTGGGGCGGAAATCTAAAGATGTATTGTCAGTAGATAATGGGATATACTTAAGTAGGGGCTTAGATGCATCAATTTTGGATAATTAGACTCTTGGCTAACACTGAGAAAAATTGGAAAAACATTTACTCAAGTAATTAACTCAATTTCAATGAAAAAGATGAGAGATAATGAGTTATAAAATCTATTGTACTGTCTTAATGCACTAAACTATGAAACAGTATCTCGGCAGAGTTAAAGTGTTAAAAATAACTATCCTTACGATGATATTGACACATTTATTTAAGCATTAAAGAAGCATGTTTAGGATCTACATTTTCCTAGAACTAAAGATCACTATTTATTGTTATTCAAAGAGCTGTTGCATATTAAGCCTTAGTTATTTGAGTCTAATAGAGCAAAAGTAGAAAAATACTTGTTGGATAATTTGGATGAATTATGCTCGCGAAGTAAATACTTTCTCACTGAAATCGTTTCCAAAGGAAGCATTGCCAACTATTGGACAAACTAATTCAAACATAATATGATGCAAAATGTCAAAGCAAAACAGCTCAACCACGTAGTCCAATCGTTTTACTTCGAAAATCTTACATATCCCAATTAAATCAATCAATCAAACATCAATAACAAAATTAAAACAGAAGAATAAATTATCAATATTCTCTAAGGATATAGCTATAACATCAAAGCAAGTGTAGACATAAACAAATACGAAGTAGACATCCTCATAGATGATTTCCTGATAGTTGAATATAATGGCCACCATCATTACGTTATAAATTCAGATCAGCTTGTTCCCACTCTAAAGCATCGATGGAAAAATTAAGTTTTAAAGAAAAGAGGTTTCCTGGTGAGTTCGATTTCTTATCCAGAATGGAAAGGAATACATCTGTTTGAGTAAAAACGTAAATTTTTGGTCAATAAAATAGAAACTGATTTACTAAACCATTACTCTCTGTGATACTACTAATACATCAAGAACATTAAATATAACATTCAATTGATTTTTATACTATAAATACTGCCATGTTTGAGAATTGTATACATATATATAATGGAGAGTATAAGGCGAGTGCCCTCAAAGTTGTATTGGTTCTTGTCTGGCCTCATTGAAATGATCCTCATCTTTTTCCTGTCTATATTCAAACTCAGCAAACCCTCTGATACCCTAAACAGTGATGATATCAGAAACATACGTAGAGGTAGAAATCCGGAAGGACATAATGGTAATGATTTCACCTACAGGGGTTCAAGAGGTACAATTTGTATTTATAACAGGTTCTACAAGAGTGTACATGGGAGGGTGAGGAGGTGGAATGTGAGTGTGCTGAGGGAAGGTGCCGATATTCGTATGATTCAGTTGGGTAAAACTGTAGCAGCGCCCTATTGATGAGAATAGAAGCTAATCCCATTGATTTAGATGTTTTATGAGTTCTTATTCAAATCTATTCAAAAATAGAGTAAAGTTATTGTTTCAGGATTTAGGCTTGTATAAACGTTTAACTTTGAAATCTACATTTGTCTAAAATATGACTGTTTTGGATTGAATGAACGATTTGTTTTAGTTCATCAAAGGTGGCCTTACAAACTTATGAATTTATAATAAAATGTTTGTGGTCAATTTTGATTTCAGCTCCTACAATTTCTTTCCCAAATTACTTGCAATCAACATACCAGTTGTTCTAACTGAACTTATCACCTACCCTCTTCAAAGACTGCAGACTCAACTCATCAAGAAATAAACATACATCACTCGCAATCAGTTCACATAAATACCTTTAAATTTGGCCCAAATGTTCAAAGTTGAAGGTTTCCCTAAATGCTATCACGGCCTAAGGTATTCTCTAGACTATTCGATTACATTGATGACATTGAAATTTATCACATTTGACGTATTGATGATCACAGATTGGGCTGACTCCAACA
>Ga0194117_10004941_pt1 | contig 12399 bp, 12 predicted proteins | sample TA2MahsurfametaG_FD_160579 | JGI IMG/M metagenome (GOLD analysis project Ga0194117, IMG submission 160579) | Freshwater microbial communities from Lake Tanganyika, Tanzania - TA2015009 Mahale N1 surface | ecosystem: Environmental > Aquatic > Freshwater > Lake | place: Tanzania: Lake Tanganyika...
TTTTTAGGGTATAAACTTTTTGGAAAATATACGCGATTTCGTTCAAGGCCTTTAATTGCTGATTGAGGTGCGATTCCATCTTGGAGACATTCTTCTATATTTTCGTTGGAACCATAATGCCATACTTCTTTCCATTCGTTCGGATTTACTCTGCCTGCAGAAGGATTCTCAGGAGTAAAAATGTAATAACCTCCAAAGTTTATTTTTCCGCGTATAGCATCAACAATCCCCTGAGAATAGGCAAACCCCATGCTATGACAAACTATATAAAGTGTATCTTTGGATTGCGAATTATTATTTATCATAAGCTGTGCTAAATTCTTGCCTGCGATGACTCCACTTTTTCTTCGGGCTTCAAATCCAGGATAATTGACCTCTGAAGGAAGAAGTTCCCGAGTTTTTTTTTCTCCGACATTGCTTAATGAAACGTACTGACACGAATGGTTATTTAAATCTGCACAAACAAGAGGATAATTTAAAGCAGCAAAGTAAAAATAAGATAGATCTCCTAAATTGTTGATTAAAGAAATATTGAATGGAATTTTTGTAATCCCATAGTTCGATGTTTTAATTGGATGGTGGCCATCTGCATAAAACACCCTAGAAGGTTGTAGTTTTGATATAAAACGTTCATCAAACCGATCCCATTTATTCCAATAGTCATGGATGTCAAATCTGTATATTTTGTCGTTTGTTTGTTCTATTTCTATTTTATTTCTGAGTATTCTACCAAGCATCACGGAGCGGGAAAATTGATCTACGGATAGAAAAGGAGAACGATAACCATTGACGAATAAAACGACTCTTCTTCCAGGTTTTTCATTTGAAAATTCAGTTGAATAAATTTCTTTTCCCATGAAATTAAATATTCTTTCAGATATCACTTCATTTTTTTCATTGATGCGTTCAATTTTAACGTAGTGATTTAGCACATGCTGAACCAAAGTTTCATTTCTGAAAGTCAATTTAGAAGTTCCCTTCCTAAATGATAATTTATTTTGGTGGTCTACTTGAAAAATTAAAACGGGTTCCTCGCGTTGGATATACCACTCGTCTTTCCTTTTTTTGAAAATTTGAGATCCCAAAGTTAGGGTCGTATCATTTTCGAATAGTAGTTTGTCCTGAATTTTAGACATAATACTCGAAGTATCTATAGCGCTGGAAAACTCGTCAATTTTTGTTTCTAACACATAATATTTATTGTAATAATTGTTGATTAGATAAAAATTGAATCCACAAGCGAAAATTGAGAAAACGAGCACTAAAATACGCATCATCCAAGCACCAATTTTTATCGACCAATTTTTATTTTTTGAAAACCTTTTTATAATGCGGAAGACGATAAAGAGTGCTGCCAATGTTAATATCAAAACTGAGATATGTGCGGGACAAATTTTTATATCCTTGATTATTGTAAAGGGTTTGAAAAACCAATTGTCATGATTCAAATATTTTATCCCATAATTTTGTTTTTCCACTCTTTTTATATGTTCTAGTGGATTTAGAGAATCATATCTAATATTTCCATTTTCATCCTCTTCCCAAAGATAATAAGCAGTAAGACCTGATTCCTCATGACTTTTGTAAGCCCAATAATCCATCGAATAAATTACGTTAGACAAGCGAAGCTTATTAATTGCACTACTATCTGTAATACATGGTGAACTACCCGGTTCGTGATCGATACCTAGGCTTCCCGCAGTGCAAGCTAAGATTAGATTATCTCCTTTTATGCAACTATCGTAAAACGCAAAGCCGAAAGAAGGAAATGATCTAAAATTTGGACTCTTGGTAAATGTTGGGAGACAAAAAATTGTTAACGTGTTGGAGCTGTCCGTTTGATGATTAGATTGATATGACTCAATAAGAGACAGCATCAAAAAATTGGGTTCCTCTGATTCTGTTAGTCGTGGTATTTTTAGTAAATCAACCTTTAGTTTTTCCTGTGAAAAAATTTTGAGTCGGATTCCAGCCGGTTTGTAATATTCTTCTACCCTTGAAATGTCAGCAACGTTCGGCTTAGAGTTGATTCCCACTAACCTAACGTTAATCAATCTGTCAACCGGTTGTTGTGAGAATCCTTTGAAGGCGAAAAAAGAAAGCGTTATTAGGAGGCTTGATGTCCTCAAACAGCTCATCTTGGAAAACTTGCTAAAGGTGCATGAAAATTTTCTTTGCCAATAATTCATCTTCGGATTCTCTGTAGTCTGGGTCATCAACGCAACAATCTACAGGACAAACCGCTGCACATTGAGGTTCATCATGAAATCCAACACATTCTGTGCATTTGTCATGCGTTATGTAATAAACATCCATACTCACAGGATCGTGGGGGTGATCCGCAAAAAGCTCGTTACCATCCAATGTTGAGATAATTCCTTTCAAGGAGGTTCCGTCAGAGTATTTCCACTCAGCACCACCTTCGTAAATGGCGTTGTTCGGACACTCAGGCTCACAAGCTCCGCAATTTATGCACTCGTCGGTGATCATTATCGCCATTTCAAAATTTTTTACAAATATAGCAACGCTAATTCACTTTTTTTGTTCAAAAAGTCGTTTTTTTGAGGTTAATTATGACAACTACTCAACAAATTTTCGCCTGGTGTCAACTTGGAAGGTTACTAAAAGCCCACGCCAAAAGCTTAGAATGGCATACAGATATTGACTTTATATCTGAGCAGCAGTACATTTCTTTCGAGAAAACTATCGAAAAAACTTTTCATAGAAATGGTTGGTTCGAGCAAAACGAAGTGAGAAATGCATTGTTGGAAATTTCTGATTGGTTGACTGAGACGAATTTGGAAAATTGGCAATCGAATTACAAAACAGTGATACAAAAAAATATGACAGTGGCCATAATCATGGCTGGCAACATTCCATTAGTTGGATTTCACGACCTTATATGTGTGCTTTTTTCCGGTTTCAAGGCAAAGATAAAATTGAGCTCAGAAGATGATCTATTGATTCCGGAAGTAATAAATTATCTAACCAGTATAGCTCCTTTTTATGCCAATCGAGTAAGTTTTTCTGATAGAAAAATTGGAGATTTTGATGCAATTATTGCCACGGGTGATACGCTTTCAAACAAAACATTTCAAACCTATTTTTCTATGAAACCGCACCTTTTTAGAGGACATAGAACTTCTGTTGCAGCATTAACAGGCGATGAAACTGCAGAGGAATTAAAATTTCTTGGTCAAGATGTGTTTCAATATTATGGGCGAGGGTGCAGAAATGTTACACATTTATGTGTGCCTGTTGGTTATGATTTCGCTCATTTTTTTCACGGAATCGTTTCTTATTCGAATGTTATTCAAAATAAAAAGTACGGTAACAACTATGACTATGCTAAAGCCATCCACCTGATGAATGGCGAGAAGGTATTGGATAATAATTTTATGCTGCTAAAAAACTCAGAAGACTTAAATCCACCAATAGCCATGTTGTATTATCATGAGTATTCTTCGAAAGAAGCCTTAGAAAAATACCTGGAAGAGAAGGCTCCTGAAATCCAATGTATTGTGGGAAGGTCCTTTCTGCCTTTTGGGGCCGCCCAAAAACCAAAAATAGATGACTATGCGGATAATTTCGACACGATGAAGTGGCTTACAAGTCTTGCCTGATAATTTCCTATCTTTGCACGTGTCATTTTTTAACAAATTTATGATCAACTATAAAACGTTAGAGGAGATAACAATTATGCGGGAGGCTGCTCAAATTGTAAGCAGAACTTTGGGCTTGATTGCAAAGGACATAAAACCAGGAAATACGCCACAACAACTGGATAGAAAAGCAGAGGAATACATACGTTCACAAAATGCTATACCTGGATTTTTAGGGCTATATGGTTGTCCAAGTACCTTGTTGGTTTCAGTAAATGAACAGGTGGTTCACGGCCTACCTACGAATCGCCCGTTTCAAGAAGGGGATATTGTGTCCGTAGATTGTGGTTCGCTTTACAAAGGTTATTACGGCGATCACGCCTACACATTTGAAGTTGGTGAGGTAGCACCTGAGGTTAAAAATCTTCTCAAGGTTACAAAAGAGTGCCTGTATTTAGGCATAGAGCAATGCACTACATCTCATAGAATTGAAGATATTGGCTGGGCGATTCAAAATCACGCTGAAAGAAATGGTTTCGGCGTCGTTCGAGACCTGGTTGGACACGGTTTAGGCAAGAGTTTACACGAAGAACCGCAAGTACCAAATTTTGGAAGAAGAGGAAGAGGTAAAAAAATACAAAATGGTTTGACTCTTGCCATTGAACCAATGATTAACATGGGAACAGAAAAGGTAATGACGCTCAAGGACAATTGGACAATAGTTACCGCTGATGGAAAACCAAGTGCTCACTTTGAACATAATATTGCTGTTGTCGATGACCAACCAACTGTTTTATCCACGTTTGATTACATTTACGAGTCGCTGAAATTATGACAAAAGAGGCTAGGGTAACCTTTTTAGCTTTACTATCTGTTGGCTTGTACACTCTTTCTTGCTTCATATCATATCTAAAAGTTATTTTTCCATATCCGCTTTTTGGTCCCATACTTTGGATAGTAACCCTTTCGACATTCATAATTCAATTAAAACAAAAAACACTTAAAGAATATAAATTTGGAGCTATTTTTTTTCTTTTATACATCCATCTGAAACTGTTCAGCAACCCCTTTGTTTTGAGTTTCTTTCTGCACAACAATGAAATGGAGGCATACTTTGAAAATCCTTACCTGAACTTGAGTAAGTTACTTGCATACATTGTTTTATCACTTTCCTTGTTGTGTTGGTTCGCCTCAAAAACAAAAAGAAAATTTGTCTGGGTGCTAACCGTACTTATTTTAGCACTAATTATTCAATTGATTGATGATTCATATGCCCATTTATGGTTCTGCCCCTTAATTGTAATTCCTTTCTATCTTGTAAAACCGGAAAATCCCTGGAAAAATGTCATTTTGATTCATTCCATATTCGATTTAATTACCTTGTTCTATATGCCGAGGTAATTGATATGATTACGAATATCTCTCAAGGCTGACTGCAGCTTGGTTGAAACTTTATTCATAAACAACTCCTCCCAATTCTTAATGCCTTCAATTTGAATGAGCCGTTTTATCGCAACCCACTCCATGTCCTCGATTTGATTTATGGAGGTGGGAGATTTTAAATGATCGCTTGGCATCAATTGACTCCACTTGAATATCCAACTGGTATTCAAATGCATGTATGAATTACAGGCATCTTCTAATTGCTTGAAATCTACAGCACCCGAAATCATAAGTAAAAGACGCTGTTTTTCTTTTAAGAAGCTTTCGATCAACAGTTCGGGAGAGACGGCATTCAGCCCTGTATTTGAGTTAGTTGAATCGGCTAAGACAGGTTCCAATAGGCGATACGAACAAGTTTCTTTAAAGCGCTGAACTTCAGAAATATATTTTTTAAATAATTTGGGGTGAAAAGGCTTCTGTATAATCTTTTGTTTTAGAGAAAACAATGTGAGTTCTTTTTTCTCCGCTAACTCGGTAATCGATTGACAGCCGAATATAGCTAAGACTTCCTTTTCATTCATTTAACTTGCTTCTTTCGCACCCTTATATTGAGCATTTCAACGAGTAAGGCATATACAAGGGCAAAATAAATATACCCTTTCGGAAATTCTTGTCCAAAGCCCTCTGCAATCAAAAGTATTCCAATAGAAACTAAAAAACTTAATGCAATCATCTTAATTGTTGGATAATCATGGATGAAATCACCAATTTGCTTAGCAAATAATAACATAATAACCATTGAAAAAATAATCGATAGTACAAGTATCGCTAATGGACTGTGCGAAACCTCATTTTCTAGGCCATTAGTCATTCCAATAGCTGAAATAATGCTGTCGAAGCTGAAAACAAGGTCAATCAGTATAATTTGAGTAATAATAGCAGGTAATTTACCCTTTGTTTTATGTGATTGTTCCTGTTCTCCTGCCACGCTTTTGTGCATTTCTGCAATGCTTTTGTATAAAAGAAATAAACCACCGATGATTAAAATCAAACTTTGCCCTGAAAAGTCAAAGGTTCCAATTGAAAATAAGGGTTCAACAAGGTGCATGATATAAGAAATAGTTCCTAACAGAGCAAGTCTAAAGATTAAAGCGATGGATAAGCCTATGTTGCGTGCTTTACGCTTTTCTTTTGGATTTAGGTGATCTGTTACAATACTTATGAAAATGATATTGTCAATTCCTAAAACAATCTCTAGCAAGGAGAGAATTAGTAAATAGAACCAGCCTTGCCAAGTTGTAAAAATATCAAAAAAGTCCTGAGTCATTTCATTGATTGAAGAAAGTTAGAAAAAATAGTTGAATTTGAATTTCGATCCGTAATAATCTCCAAAAATTGAAAGGTTGATTCTTTAAAAGATAAAAAATTGCTAAGTGTATCGTTGAGGAGCTCTTCTTTGTTAATTTGAAATCCATTTTTCGAGAAAGCAGCAATTATTGGGATAACCTGTTGATTGTGCGTTGCTTCAAAATATTCAGAATTCTTATTTGAATCTTTTGCTCCTTCAATCATTCTAAAGATTCCTCCACCTGCATTATTAATAATCAATACCCTCAAATTTGTTGGGAAATTCTTTATCCAAAGGGCATTATGGTCATAAATAAATGAAATGTCCCCGCAAATAAATAAATGGTTTTTGGAAGGACAGGCAACGGAAGCCCCTACTGCTGTGCTAAATGAGCCATCTATTCCACTTGTGCCTCTGTTTGAATAATAATCGCATCCCTTTATCATGTCAAATAATTGCATGTAGCGAACAACAGAGCTGTTTCCAAGATGTATAACAGTATTTTCTTGAATTAATTGATGAATGAGGTAAAAACAATACAAATCATTTAATCCTCTGAATGATGTGGCAATGCTGTCAACCTTGTCTTTCGCAAGTAAATCTAATTGTTTCCACTTACCGAAAAAATTTGTTGTATTGTCCGATCTAATATCATTTATTTGATTGAAAAAAGACAATGGGTCCATAGATACCGAAATGGACAAATGTTGGAATGTGTCCTGTACCTTTGTTTCTTCAGAAACACGGATAACTTCTAGCTCAGGAATATTTCTCAAGAAAGCCTTGATTCCTTTCGAAACTATTGCGCCTCCAATATGAATGACTACCTCCGGACGATACTCCTGCTCCCTAATAATCATATTTAGAGTTCTATCCAAACAAGATATAAAAAGGTCATTTTGTAAATTTGAAGTATGTTCGGATAATATCACCGCTCCTGTGCGTGAAGAAAAGTCGGTTAATTTAGAAATTAATGCATGTTGAACGTTTAATTGACCGCAAATAACCATAATTTTTTTTGCGAAAAATTTGTCTTTAATAATCTCTAAATCAGTATTTGAGATACTTTTACTTAAACTAGAAAATGATATTTTTTTTCCATAGTTCTTTACTTTTGGAACAATGGAATACAGGGGCTCTTTGAGCGAAATATTGAGGTGAACAGGTCCTTTTTTAAGTCGCTGTAGGAGTATTGACGTTTCACGTTGATAATACCACAACACTTCCTCATTAAATGCTTTATCCTCTAATTGAAAAAAACCAAGTGCATGTTTTTCAAATAAATGTTCTTGACGTATTGTTTGGCCATCTCCTTGGTCTATCCATGCGATTGGTCTGTCTGCGGAGAGCAACAAAAGAGGCACATTTCGATAAAATGCTTCAGTAACAGCAGGATAATAATTAATCACAGCTGTTCCCGACGTGCAGCATAAGGCAACCAAATCATTCTTTTCTTGAGCAAGACCTAGCGCGAAGAATGCAGCAGAACGTTCGTCGTGTATTACGAAGGTTCGGAAGAAATTATCCTCATCGAATGCGATGGCCAGAGATGAATTTCTTGACCCGGGAGAAAAAACAATAGTTTTAACTCCGTGTAATTTACATTGATCAACAATTAGTTGAACGACTTCTTTTTCGCTTGTTAGCATGCGCAAAGTTACAACAAATCAATAAGGTCAGAAATTGTTTTTTTCTTGTTTTCAGTCTCTACCCACTCGGCTTCAGGATCTGAATCTTTCGTAAAGCCTCCACCGAGAAAATAATGAATTTTTCCTTTGGTTATTTTGGCACACCTTAAATTGACAAACAATTTGGAGTAATCACTTCTAAATTCTCCAATGAATCCCGTGTACAGCTCCCTGTCGTGCTCCTCTATTTGTGAAATTACTTCAGCCGCAAAATCCTTTGGCAATCCACATATGGCAGGAGTAGGGTGTAAACTCAAGAGTATTTTCTTTGCTTTTTCAGGCGAACATTCGAATAGAAAATCAGTTTTTAAATGTTTCACTGGTCCAGCAACATAGTCGTAGGGGCCGTGCGTCTCAATATTAAAGATTTCCTCCTGATTGAGCGTTTGTCGAATGTAATCAGAAACATATTCCTGTTCTAAAAATTCTTTTACTGACCAAGCACTCTGATCTTCCATTTTTTTTGTACCCGCCAATGCGGTGGTAATAGCGCAGTTTCCATGTTGCTCAAACAATACCTCCGGTGAAGCCCCAATCCAAGTTCCCAATTCCTCGTCAGAAAAAAAATAAACAAGCGCATTGGGATAATTTTCCTCCAAAAAGTAAAACAATTTTTCCGAAAGATTGGTATCAAAAAATTCTGTTTTAACTCTCGAAAATACAACTTTTTTCAGCCCGAGTGAGCCTATAGCGTTGAGGAGTTGGTTGGCTTTGTGTAAGTATTTTTTTTGAGAAATTGCGATAGGTTCTTCTCCTAAAAAAAATGGGAAATCTGAAAAATTGTCCTCCTTAAATAACCAATATTTTTGGTCAGAAAACGTGGAGATTACGAAGCCTTCCAACTCGTCATTTTGACAAGGTACAAAGCGCCCTTTTTTTCTTTCAATCTGTTTTCCGGGAAGTCGATAAATTAACATTCTATTATTTCTCAATAATTAGCACCGTTAAACGACCCGTACATATCAATCGATCCGTATTTGCTTCGCTAATATTAACACTCCAGACGTGAGTTCGTTTTCCTGCATGAATGATTTTTCCTGTTCCAATTACGAATCCATCCGTAATTCCACTGATGTGATTGCAATTAACTTCCAATCCAACAGGCTGAAATTTTCCCATGTCTATTATTAAGGAAGAACCCATAGATCCGATACTTTCAATCAAGGCTGCACTTGCCCCCCCATGTAACAAACCCATGGGTTGATGTGTGCGTTGATCAACGGGCATTCGGCATTTGATGTAATCAGGACCCAGTTCTATGCATTCGATTCCCAAAACTTCCATGAGGGTATTTTGATTCATGGAGTTTATCTGAGTTATAGATACTTGTCTCATTTTCATGCTGCAAAGTTACACATTTGAAAAAAAAAGACAGCCTCAATTTTCAATCTTCCAATCGGTTTGTAAATTTTGTAAAGCCTGAGAGTTCGAAAATTTATCGATTGAATATTGAATGAAAGAGGGAAAATTGAAAAATACTTTTTCTAATCGGCGACTAAATATTGTGATTAAAAGAGCTTTATTTACTTTCGTTGAGGATGGAGGATTATTCCTAAACTCATTTTCCCACCCTTTTAAGAAGCTTTTCTCTGAAATGCTGTATAAATTTTGCCAAGTGGAATCGTGAGAATAAAGCGTACTCCATTGTTCTTTCTTTACCTCGTAATCGTTTAGTTTTACAGGTGAAGTTTCTCTCATTTCTGCGAAAATTTGATGCGACTTTTCAGGTTTACCTCTCGAACGACTGACCGGTATAATTCGATCTTTTGTTGTTTCTATCACTTTTTGTTTAGCTACAGGTTCTGAAGTGTCATACTCTTGTATTTTTTTTACCTCAAATTTTTCAGATTCAATGCCCTGCGTTCTGAACTGAGAGGCCTCAGTTTGCCGATTAATATTTTCCTCCTCATGGCACGAAAAAAAAGTTAAAAACAATAAAAATACTTTGTAACGCATTTATTAACTAACTCATTTTAAAGATATAGATACTTAATGAGATATGCCTTATTTTTTAAATTGATTTCTGAAGCGGATTCGAGGGAAACCAGAATAAATATGTACATTTGCACCCAAAATTAAATAAGAATGGCTAAAAACAGAACATTTACTATGTTAAAACCCGATGCGCTCGAGAACGGGCACATGGGAAAGATAATTGACATGATCATCCAGGCTGGTTTCGAAATTAAAGCGATGAAATTCACGAGATTATCAACGGAACAAGCAAGGAAATTTTACGAAGTTCATGCAGAAAGACCATTCTACAATGAACTTGTGGCTTATATGACCTCAGGTCCCATAATAGCAGCAATTTTAGAAAAAGAAAATGCTGTTTCTGATTTTCGTGCGTTAATTGGTTCAACAGATCCCGCGGAAGCAGCAGAAGGAACTATCAGAAAAGCATATGCAGAAAGCAAAGGCCGAAATGCCGTTCACGGTTCAGATTCTGACGAAAATGCAGAAATCGAAGGACGATTTCATTTTTCTGTTGAAGAAATTTTTTAGTAACACATAAATTGAGTAAAAGACTGCTTGAGCAGTCTTTTTTTTGTTTTCCGATGAAGAATGCAGAAGCTATAGAAAGACGGCGAACTTTCGGGATAATTTCTCACCCGGACGCCGGTAAAACAACCTTGACTGAAAAGTTGTTGCTTTTCGGTGGTGCCATACAAACTGCTGGTGCTGTTAAAAATAATAAAATTAAAAAAACTGCGACCTCAGACTTCATGGAAATTGAAAAGCAAAGAGGGATTTCTGTTGCTACCTCGGTTATGGCCTTTGAATACCGCAATCGTCAAATAAATATTCTTGATACACCTGGACACAAAGATTTTGCGGAAGACACCTTTCGGACATTAACTGCGGTAGACAGTGTAATTCTTGTAATCGACTGTGCAAATGGGGTAGAGGAACAAACTAAAAAATTAATGGAGGTTTGCCGAATGAGAAAGACACCGGTCATCATTTTTATCAATAAAATGGATAGAGACGGAAAGGAGTCTTTCGAGCTTTTAGACGAATTAGAAAAATCACTTAGCATCAAAGTTCGACCACTAACATGGCCCATCGGAATGGGGGATAGATTTCAGGGCGTTTACAATATTTATCAGAAAGGACTCAACTTGATTTCGGTAAATAAAACAAGGATATCGGAGGATGTTGTTAGTGTCTCTGACATTCAAGATCGTAAACTTGACGAAATTATTGGTCAACAACCGGCTGATGAATTGCGTGAAGAACTGGAGATGATTGAAGGAGTTTATGATGCATTTAATAGGGAAAATTACCTTTCGGGAGACGTGGCTCCTGTATTTTTTGGTTCTGCAGTAAATAATTTTGGTGTTCAGGAACTTTTGGATACTTTTTGCGAGATTTCACCTTCACCCCGGGGAAGAGAGTCAGATACACGCAAAGTTGAACCCGAGGATCCTAAATTCTCAGGTTTTGTATTTAAAATTCATGCGAACCTTGATCCAAAACACAGGGATCGAATTGCTTTTTTACGCATAGTTTCAGGAAAATTTGAACGGAATAAATTTTATCACCACGTTCGCATTTCAAAAGATATGAAATTTCCAAATCCTACATCGTTTATGGCACAAGATAAAAGTGTAATTGACGAAGCATTTCCGGGAGATGTGGTGGGGTTATATGATACGGGCAATTTTAAAATTGGAGATACCTTAACTGAGGGCGAAAAAATGATGTATCGAGGAATACCAAGTTTTTCTCCTGAAATTTTTATGGAATTGGAAAACCTCGATCCTTTAAAATCGAAACAATTAGAAAAAGGAATTCGGCAACTAATCGATGAGGGTGTTGCACAATTATTTATTCAACAGCCGGGAAATCGAAAAATTGTTGGTACGGTTGGGCAGCTGCAATTTGAGGTTATCAATTATCGATTGATTCATGAATATGGTGCTAATTGTCGTTTTGTTCCAAGAAATTATTTCAAAGCTTGTTGGATTACAAGTGAGAATGAGGAACAATTAAATTCATTTAAAAGAGCAAAGTCAAATTACATTGCGGAAGACAAAGATGGACATCTGGTATTTCTTGCTGAAACTACTTTTTTATTGCATATGGCTGAACAAGATTACACAGAATTGGCCTTTCATAAGACCTCAGAGTTCATGTTGGATACAAAGAAATAAAGGCCACATTGCTGTGGCCTTTTTCCGTAATCTTGAACTTTTATCTATTCTGTTTCTTTTTTTTCTCCTCTTTAATTTCTTTTCGCACCTCTTTACGTATTTGCTGACGTTTCACTTTTCTTGACGCAAGTTTTTTTGCCATCACCTCATTTTGTTCCGCCGTAAGAACACCTTTAATCATTTCCTTTCGTGCTTGATTATTGTGTTTAAGTGCTTTTTTT
>Ga0194117_10004943_pt1 | contig 12398 bp, 9 predicted proteins | sample TA2MahsurfametaG_FD_160579 | JGI IMG/M metagenome (GOLD analysis project Ga0194117, IMG submission 160579) | Freshwater microbial communities from Lake Tanganyika, Tanzania - TA2015009 Mahale N1 surface | ecosystem: Environmental > Aquatic > Freshwater > Lake | place: Tanzania: Lake Tanganyika...
ATCCAGTAAAGAGCATGCGAGATGTTCGAGTAGAACAGAAAACTCAAAGAAGAAATCAAAAACTTAAAGAACGAGATTTTGATGTGCAAAATTGGAGAAGAGAGTGATCACATTGCTATGAGGAATATCTCTAAGAAATATCTCAAAGAAAAAACAATTAGAAAGAGACTGGAATTGTCTGGCCTGCAGAGAGATCCTCGAGATTTGGAACCAAATAACAACAAAATATTTTCGTACACTAGTGTCATTAACCCAGAGCATTCCTCATAAATGTAAAAATATTTGAGTTTGAGCTTATTAAAGAGTAAAAAATAGGAGAGTGCAGTTATAAAGAAAAAGTTCAAACTAAAACTGTAAAAGTTCGACAGGAAAGAAAAAAAACTACTAACTTAGCCAACTCCGTCCAAAGAAAAGAGTATTTAGATTTGATTTTTATTCCAACTCACATTTATAATTACTTGATAGTAGATGACAAGATGAATGGATTACCAATATTTAAATTATAATCTATTTCAATCATATCAAACTAAATACTGTTTGATGGGCTTAATGATCATAAAGAGGTAATTTCCAATACCAAATATAACCATGCCGCTTTGGTCTCATCCTTGTCTTCAAATGTAAGAAACCCATGCTAATCAGCATGCTCAAATTTTTGAACCATCTCCTTTTATTCTCCCATTATTCTTCCTGTGCTGATGCATTTAGCTTGGTATAGACCCATATTTTAAACCTTTTGGGAAAATTACTGACAAATGGGGCATTTAGATTTGTAAACTTCCATATTCATGTGAAATTTTCCAATGCCTTTGTGAATCCATGCTTTTTGTCCTTTTGCTTTGCATTTTGAATTCATAAAAACTCCTTAGAGATTGAGCCCAAAGTCAATAACTCTCCATTCTGGAGCAGTCTATGAAAATTAACCGGTTATTGAATCAACCATCTTATTGAATGTTATAGTCGCAAATCGTCCTCCTCGGATCCTTGGAAGGACAGAAATAATCGACCTATTTTGAATATGATAGTGAGAAATAGTTTGCTCATCTTGTAAATTTTAGCCTTGGTAAAAAAAAGTTATAGCATCCACTAAAATACCTGTTTTTTACTGGTATTTTCTTTTCAGAGTTTGGATGGTTTCTTAAGCTTAAACTTGAAAAGCTAATGTTTCCTCTTCAAGTGTTCTAAGATAAATTTTCATGCTTATTTAAGGTTAAAAATAATTATATTACACGAGTATACTATAACTCAGCCTATAGTAAATTTAATTTATATCAGAATACAAAGGATGCAAATGAATTAAACTGCAATAGATTAAAACTAATAGAACAACCGAATTTAGCTTATTGAGTATGAATAAAACAATCAAAAATTTAACTTAAATGAAAAAAAAATAAAAGAAGAAGATACTTCATAAACTCTGATAATCAAAATTCATTTTTTCTATTTTTATATATATAAAAAAAAATAAAGTACAATAGTTAAAAGTTATTTCTTATGACTATCAATCGTCCCAAATAAGTTTGTTGATATAGGATTCTGTCAGCTGAGACTTAGCCAACTCTGCCTTCCTTTTCTTGTATCTCTGAAAACCGTAAAAACCTAAATACCACAGAAGCTACTTATCGCTAGCAAAGCTATTGCTCCTCCCACAATCCCCACGATCATCACCACACTCAACTTCTCAACCTAAACGCATTTGTCCTTGCCAGGACTTAGGCTGAAACCCTACTCACAGAAACTGCAGACTGTGCTGCTCTCACAGGAATGACAGTTTGGCACAGAAGAGTTGCAGAGTTTACACTGTTGCATCTCAGAGAGAAAGAATCCATCGACACACTTCGAGCAGTTATCAGCATCGCATTCGAGACAACTGTCAATTAAGAGGTCGCTACAACACTTATTATTTCTGAGCTGGTAGCCTGTTTGGCATATTTGGCATTTCTAATTTGTACAACTTTGACATAAATTGAATTATTCCGAACACAATTTACAGGTTTTGTTTTTAAGAAAGTAGCTTGGCTTGCACTCACTGCATCCATCAAATACACAATTTTGGCAAGTTTTATTAAATTATACGAATTTTTCATGACAAGGATAACAACGATTGGCAATGAGGAAATAAGAATTCTCACATTAGTTGCATTTCATTCCATAATTTTAGGAACAATCAATGCAATTACAGTCAATACAATTAGGCAAGCTCCTCTTACAAGATATACATTCGCCTTCGCTTGATGGATAATGGTAATTTCCTTTAGCACAAGTAAAACATTAATTTGCGGTGCACTCAATACAATTTTTTGGACAGCTTGAACATCTACCATTGTCAGCATAGTAACCTTTTTTGCAGCTTACACACGTGCTCTAATTACATTTATTACAATTCTATCCCCTATATTGAGTGCAGCTAGTACATGTATTATTTATAATTGAGAAGCCATCTATACAATCGAAACATTCAATTTAGTTACAAGCACTGCAGTTTGGCCATTATTTTGTACAGGCGTAACAGCTCCCGTTTTCAATATAATACTAAGAATCGCACACTTAACACCCATTCATGTTACAACTCAAACATTTCTAGTATTTAGCCTGGCACTATCGGCAAATACCCTTCTCATCAAAATAGTATCCTATTAAACACCTTCTACATCTATTAAAGTTGCATAACTGACACGAAGGATTAGAAGGTGATGAACAGTTAACACAAACTCCTTAAATCAAATAAAAATTCGGGTAACATTTGGTACAATTTTTAATAGATTTGCATGAAAGGCAATTACTAGGACAAGGTTGACAAGTATAAGTCTTGTTGTTGAGAATATAAGAACTTTAGCAATAAGAGCATATTAACTAGCTACATCTGATACATTTATCATATTTTTTCCAGCATGGTGTACAATTTCCTTGGTTGGGAGCAATTTGAGATTTGTTAAAATAGTAACCAGGTAAACATTAATAACACTTTGCTGAATTGCAACTCCAACACCCTTCTCCAAAAGATTAGATACAAGAGATACAAAGTTTATTCGTTTTATTGAGATAAGATTCTTGAGAACAATCTGAACATTCCAATGATGAGTCTGAATAGCATTTATCGCAATCTTTAACACATTTTTTACATTGATTGTCATCATCCATAAAATAGCCTGCTTTACAATATAGACATCCCGAATATCCAAATTTTTCACATCCAGCCGAATAAACACATTGGTTGTTGTTGTTGTCCAAATAATAGTTAGTATAACATTTTATGCATTGTGTTGAGTTACATATCATACAACCATAGCCATGGACTGATTAGCAACCTGAGCATTAATATGAAGAATAAGGATAAGAACATTTCAAGCATTTTGTTGAGTTACATTCTTCACAATATTTACCATACACTTATGAGCAATATCTACATTCAATTTTGTCGAGAAAATAGAGCGAAGAGCATTCATAACACCTGGACGAGTTACAATTCTTACAGCCATAACCATAGAATTATTAGCATTACGTACATGTCGTTTACTCCAAAAAATAACCAGGATGATAACATTCTAAGCATTGAGTGGAATTACAACTCAAGCAGGTGGATCCGTATTGTTAATAACAACGTTTACATTGCCTGCTATCGGTAATAAAATATCCCTTGATACATTACATACATTGTGTTTGATTGCAGTATTTACAGTTAGTAAAAATTTAAAAGCATTCTACACATAAGTTGTTGGTGAGAATGCACATAGGCTGGGATGGGGCACATTAGTAGCATTTTCTCCCATCGGCAGAGCAGTTGCTGCATTTGCATTGTTATCCTGGTTAACTACATGTTTCGCAGTGTGAATCGTACACATAGAAGCCAACTCGACATTCCGTACATACTTCAGGCTGATCGCATTGAAGGCAGTTCTTATCTTCGCAAGTGTTAGCTATGCACAAAAGAGAGCAGAATAATAGTAAGATTATTTTTGAGTTCATTAAAATTATGATGATGAGTATTAGTCAAAGATATCGATATCTCTTCCGAATATTAACTTCTCAAATTAATGAATAAAAATTCTTGATTGATAGTCTGAAGAAAAGAAAGATTATCTATATTATAGGTATGGAAATACTCCTAAGCACTTTTATTTATACATCTAACGTTGGATAATTATAAGAGTTTTTGTACGATAAGAAATGGTCATATTGATAGTATAAATAATGCCTGATTTTAATTTGTATAATTATTTCTTAGAAGATGAGCGAAGTAGGCAATCTAGTCACTCAGCTCTACGTTTAGTACCTGCCTGCGCAGTACAGATGGAGACCCAGACCAGGTCTCAATAGAAACTAGATCTTCTAAATATTAACCAAGCTCAAAAAGCACTGCTTCAAGTGCGGAGGAAGAATCGTTGCCCAAGGACATGGAAGATCAAACGGAGCTGACCGTATTGAGTGGGAACAACGAAGAACGCATGTCAAGTGCTACAAAAAAGCCAAGAAATAAAACATCTTTGGGTTTTTCGAGGTTGAGGACAATTAGTTCGAAGAAGGAGGCAATCCATTTTAGGGTACTCTACCGACAGCTCTTGAAGTTTTCGTGGTCAGGGCAGCTTAATGATTTATTCATTACTTATTTGTGATAAATATACATGTTGGAGATGTCTCAGTTGGTCTAAGTTTTACAGTCGTGAAATAATCGAACATTGTAAAGAATAAATAAGACTTCGATTTCGTTTATTTTTGAGTATATATTTATACCTTAAAATTATCAATTAAAGACTCATATTAATCCCAAGCTGTGTTACAAAATATATTCATCCTAAGCAACATCATAAAATCCCATTTCTCCATTATCTTTTTAAGATATATAATTCAAACAATTCAACCCATAGGCTTGATTATCTCAGAAACAATCAGTAAGTTTCTTCATTCTGGTCAGAAATACTAAAATATATGTCTTTTGATCAGAAAATTTAATATATAAATGTTAGCTTTGCTTATAATCGTGCATTTTTTACTCACCATAACTATGTCTTTTGTATTCAAACCCGCTTGGCAAAACGAAGGCAAAGGAGCCAGAGTCATCAGGATCATTGGAAATCAGTATCTTAGAAATTTAGATCCCTTCTTGATGCTTGACTTGTTCAAAGTACGATTACCCGCAGGATTCCCAGATCATCCTCACAGAGGATTCGAAACTGTTACATACATGCTTTAAGGAAGCTTCTATCATGAAGATTTCAAAGGTCATAAGGGAAAAATCGGACCCGGTGATCTTCAATGGATGACTGCAGGTCGAGGAATAGTTCACTCTTAGGTCCCTGCTTCATATTAGTAAGACTCATTAGGATTCCAGTTATGGATCAATCTAAGAAGTGCAAATAAGATGGATCCTCCAGCATACCAAGAATTTACCAGTGACAAAATAGAAATTTTTAATAAGGATAAAGTTAAAGTCAAGATAATTTCTGGAAAGTGGTAAGGCAAAACAGGCCCCATCTACGCCAGAACTCCCGCATATTACTTTGATGTTCATGTGCAACCTGGAGGCAAGTTCGATCTACCTATCCCGGGAAACTGGAATTCCATCATTTTCCCATATGAAGGAGAAGTAGTTTACCAAAATAAAACTTTGGTCCAAAAAGAGCACTGTTGTGTATTATAGAAAAGTAAAAATAACGATGAAATGGCCCATTCATTTGTATCGTAGAAGGGAGCTAAATTTGTACTAATAGGTGGCCAACCTTTGAACGAGCCAATCTATCAGCATGGACCTTTCGTGCTCAACACAAAATAGTAGGTTTACAAAGCATTTAGCGATTACCAGAATGGAGTAAATGGATTTTAGAATGCCGATAACTGGTAATCCAAGATAAAAGATTTGATGACTGGTAAAAAGATAGAAGATCTCTGATTGTTCATCTCATTTGATTCCTGACAAATCAATAAAGAATTGGAGTAATTAGTAACCTCGAACAGTTTATTAATGTATTTTTCAAATTTATTGAAACTATCACACCCTCAGAATTCTGATTCTCCATTCCCTTTTTATTCTTGTTATTAGATTATTTCCATAACTTTTCCATAAAGTTATAATCATCTATAGGCAAATGTATAATTTGCACTGGTTTTGATTATATCCCATCCGACGTTATTTTTGAACATATCAGTATATATTTATCTCAAACTAATTCAATGTCCTCCATCCTACGTATCATACTATTCCTACTGACTATCCAAATCATGCATATGCAGGTTGTCACCATACGCAATCTAGGTTGCAAGATTTATAACACTAACAAACAATGTGTTTAATGCGCAGTTCGCTACTATCTTGATATCAACGCCATCTGCCAACCTGTTAATCCAAATTGCAATACCTATAACAACAAAACTGGAGCATGCCTCACCTGCTACCCTGGCTTTGGAATTATAGAAGACACTTGCCTCCCTGGAATCGTTACGAGTAATTTTGATCCCAACTGCAACACATTCGATGGACCTAACTGTGCAATCTGCTCGAAGAACTACTTCCTCTCAACAAGTGGTAAATGTCAAGCTGTTAATCCTGCTTGTAACACCTTTAATTCTTCAAATGGAAACTGCACATCATGTTTTGCAGGCTACGAAATTAAAGATGGTAATTGTGTTGTGGGCCAATCACAGCCTACAATTGCGAATTGTAACTCAATTGATTCCAAAACAGGCAAATGTTTGAAATGTTCCTTTGGTTTCTATTTTGATTCAAATAGATTATGTGTCCAAAAAAATCCGAATTGTAAAACCTTTGATGAAAATACTTCATTATGTACCGAATGCTATCCTGGCTTTGATTTACTCATTAATTAATGTCAGAAAGGAAAAGCTAAAGATGTAGACCCCTTTTGTAAAACATTCAATGGTACCATATGTAAATAATGTTCAAAAGGAGCCATTTTCAACCAAAACAAAATCTGTATCATAGTTGACCCAACTTGTTTCACTTTCGATCAAAATGATGGTTCATGTACTAGTTGTTACCTAGGCTACAGTGTTGTCAACAAAACTTGTGTCTTGAACAAGTAAACCAACATTTCCGATCCTTTCTGTAAAACATTTGTGACTGCATAAATTTGCGGTGAATGCAGCTCGCGTTATTACATTGGATAAAATGGTAAATGTCAAGAAGTTAATCCTTTGTGCAATAAATATAATAAACTAACAGGTAGATGCCTCTCTTGTTTTGACGGCTTTACTTTGGTAGCGAATACTTGTCTTCCTTCACAGGTGCAAATTACCGATCAGTACTGCAAGACTTGGAATGGTACAATCTGTACTGAATGCTCATTCGGTGCCTTTTTCCTTGCAAATAAAACCTGTGCAGTAGCCAACCCTTTCTGCAAAACATTCGATAAATCCAATGGAAACTGTTTATCTTGCTACGACTCTTTTGAACTTAAAGGAGCAGATTGCGTCAGAAGTACTCTAACTCTTTCTGACATCAATTGTGCCTAATTTTATCAAGGAGTTTGCCTCAAGTGTTCACCTGGATTCATCTTTTTGGATAACGGCCTTTGTGGTTCTGTCAACAATAATTGCAAAGAATATAGCAGCTTAACCGGAAAATGCACCTCTTGCTATCTGGGATATGAATTAGTAAATGGCTTTTGCCTTAACGAAACGTTAAGATCTACAATTGACCCCAACTGTGCATTTTTCAGAGATGATAAATGTGTTACCTGCTCTAAAAACTTCTTCTTTAACTCAAAAGGACAATGCACAGCTGTAGATCCTCTATGTAATGGCTTCAACTCAACAACTGGTGCATGCTTGGCCTGCTATCAAAGTTATGTGTTGATTAATGGAGTTTGTATTTAAGATAAAAATAACACTTTAACTGATCCCTACTGTGCATCATGGTTAGAAGGAGTCTGTGTTAGTTGTGCTAGTCGAACATTCATGAACACTAAAGGTTTATGCCAACTTGTAAACATCAATTGCAATACTTATAACACTGCTGATGGATCATGCACAAGCTGTTTTGCTGGTTTTTCATTACTGAAAGGAGAGTGTATTCAATCACTTTCTCCATCAAGTTGCAGCAAATTTAATAAAGATGGAACTTGTGCACAATGTGGTCAAGGTAGTTACCTTTTAGGAGGACAATGCATTTAAATTGATCCTCAATGTGCCTTATTTGATGAAAGAGCACAAATATGCCTCGGCTGCTATCAAGGTTACGCTATTCTCAACGGAGTTTGTCAAATATCAAAAGTTGATAGCAAGAACTAGGTCTAAAATTGTTATGCCTACAATCAACAAAGCTTGTGCATCAAATGCTACGACAGATACTACCTTAGTGATAACTCCTGCAAACCTGTAAACGTCTTCTGCAAAACATACGATGATAATACTGGTAACTGCCTGACTTGCTACTCCAGCTTCACCCTTAAAAATGGTTTATGTGTTAATTGATTGGCTATATTATATACTGTTACTTCATCAATAACACAACTTTTTAACATTAATCAAAAAATAATTTTATTGATGCTTAAATTTCTATAAAATCGACCAGAAGATCAATCACCCAAACGTAGTCCAATCAAATATATCCCATAAATGTGCTATGGCAATAGTTTCTAGTCGCCGACTGAATTTCAAACACCACATACCATTTTTCATCAAAGGACATACATCAATCCTTTTTTGAAATTTTAATCGAAAAGAGTAGAGAGAATGACATCGCATTAGAAGATTGTGTAACCTAAGTGGACACATAAATTTAATCTTTCACTTATAGAAGTATGTTTTTTTGGATTTAGGAGCATAAGATCTTGGATGATGAAGTTAAAACAACATCTAAAAGCAAATATTTGGAGTCTTTTTACAAACAGTTTGACTCTAATCCCAAAAGATTTATGATAACAAGAGGATAGTTCACAAATTTCATAGAAAAAAACAATCACTATAAATCTATTGGGCCTCTACAAGGAATCGAAAGGACAAATGACAGAATTTAGCAGAGACAACAATCAGTATGGATCAAATCTCCATCCAAAAGAGATTAAATGACCGCCTCCCTGAGATATGCCAGCTCTCTTACAACAACAGTCAAGTCCAGCATCGGGTAAAACTCACTTTTATTGACTGAGAAGATAAGAATTCGAAAAAACAGAGAACATATCAAGAGTATGTTTAAAAAGGATCTCTAAAGAAGAAAAAAAGAAAATACCTCTACAAAATTCCAACTACCTCGCTCTGGACCATAACATTAAATCTATTTACTTGAATCAGACAAATCTTCATTGAAAAATCAAGAGAGGGATAGATACAATGGTGTCGATTCTGAGTAGTTAGAATTTTTCTAAAGTAAGTTAGACAAATGTTTTAAATGATTAATAAAGTGTTTGTAGAAATTATTGTTATGTTATTATCATTAAGTTTCAAAATTTTTAGAGGATTGCAAGTTTTGCTTGAATGCTACCGATGTATAGATTGAGAGCATCCTAATCTCCTTGTTTTCTCACCTCCTCCTTGGCTTTGGCTTTGTTTTACAGAGCCTATGCCCTACGTACCATCTCTTTGTATTTATCTTCTTTCGACATATTTTCATTATCAATCACTTTTTTCCAACTTTATGCCTAATTTCCTAGTTTAGATTTCAATTGACCCAAATAGTTCTAGTATTTAGGCTTTGATTTAGTTAACACTTACATACTTCTGTTCTAAAGTTTTTTTAAACGCTATTTAGTTTGTCTACGCAACTAGATTTATTTTAGCTTCTTCTACTTTAACTTTTACTAATCTTCAGGTTACTTAGGTTTGATTTATTGAGGCTTTGGCTTTGGAGGTTTAGGATGGGCAGTTGCAAAAGGTCGATTCTGGTCCATAAATTTTCTCATAGGTTTACTATCTGTGACTCTTTTATCGCTTTCTGCTATTTTGGGAAGGACAAATGCTTCAGGTGTTTGTGGCTTTTGCTAAACCCTCTCAACTATTTCCTCGTTTATAGTTTCTTTTTTCGTCTTTGGTATAAAGATATTTTTGACCAACTCTCCATACTTCTTACGTTTCTCTAACTGTATTTTTTTAATAGTTTCTTTAATTTTCTCCTCCTCTTTCTTTTTCAGCTATTGTTCCTCTAATTGATCAATCCACATATTTTTGGGATATTTAGGAATAGGGCGACCCAATGATTCTGATCTATCTTTTTTGAGAGAGCGATCCTGCTCTTTCATAATCATATAATTTCGTTCATGCTATTATATTTCCTTGAAGTTTATCTATTGCTTTTTAGAAATTATCTTCTTCTTCAATTCTAATTCTATGACATCATGAGGCAGTTCTTACTTTTGTTTAATAATCTACTCTTCTTTCTTCAATTGCTTTATTAGCTTATTACTCTCCTTATCTATCAATTTTCTCTATTCTCTTTTTCGCTTTTACTCTTCCATCCTAGCCTCAATAGCCTTGCGTTTTTACTATTTCGCTCTTAAAATCTACTAAAATCTCTTTCTTCTAAATTACTACTCCTATTGTTTTAAAATAAGCAATGATTTCTATGCTTCTTTTCGTTTTTTTTACTCTATCTCCTTCTTCTGTAATTTTAATTGTCTCACCAATTATTTGGCTTTCTTTTTGGCTTCCTAACTCTATTCCTCTTTCTCCTTCCTTTTCACTGTCAAATCCTGAACTTTCTATCCTTTGATCTCTGCTATTTAGTTGTCAAGCTGCTTAAGTTCCTCAAGTATGGCTCTCTTTTGTTCCTCAATATCTTTAAGTCTTGAATGTGACTGGGGAGATTTATGTTTTTCGCGAGGTTACTTACTTCTATCTGACAGTTATAGTTAATTTTTCGAATGCGTCAGAGATGCTATATTTTCTTCGGTTTTCAAAATATAGCCCGATTCAATCACGTCAATTTCCAACATTTGCTGCGAAATCTTATTATTAATCTCTTCTGAACGTTTATCTGGAAATGATATATGCTGCTATTATCCCTTTGTACTATCAACAAGATTTGCTACAAGCGCCTAAGTCAAATTTCTGATTGTCTCTTCACTCCGTGCATATACGGTATCTTTAATTTTATGTAAACAAGTTTTAAGACTGTGCATTTTCGATGTTAATTTATATATACAAAGTTATATGATCTTTGGTTGATTGATTTAGTAGATGCCCTATAATAAGTATAAATATAACTTGAGTAAACAGAAACCATGGGGCCTATTTTATCAATATGCTGGAAGTAATAATCTAAAATTGATCCAGGAGATGGTCACTAAGAGCTTCCTAATAAATTTCCTTCTAAAGATTAGAAACCACGAAATATATTGCTTACTGATGAGAATAAGCAACCTCCCAAGCATTCCTCATCTAAACAGCAACAAAGAAATCCAATTCCTCAATCAGCTATTGTTTCAATCCCTTCATCAACTAATCATTTGATAGGAAGTTAAAGTAAAAATTTTCAACCTCAAATAAAAACACAACAATCTTAAAACTCTTCCATTAATATTCCTGGAAGAATTCCACCCCAACAATCTCCACAAGTAGCTTTCTCCAATAATAACATCCCTAAACAGATATCTTCTCACCAATCATCAAATTAACGACTGAGTCATGTTTAATAAAATAAATATCCTACAAAAAATAAGTTTGAAGTCTTACCCATATCAATTTAAAAGCAGTTGATTGAAGAACAAACAAAATTAAAAAACAGTCCTTAGTTCCAAAAGGCTTAAAGAAAAGAATCTAACATCGAAGAATTGATACAGATTTCAGCTCAATGCCACGAACTGCAACTTTATACTGAATCAAAAAGTTTCTGCTAGCAGGCATTAAGTAAAATCGTGCAAATCCAAAGTAATTACAGCAAATAATCAATTGCATAAATCAAGGCTCATATCTATACTCAACTACTCAATGTAGAAATCCTAAAAACCAAAGACGAAAGATTAGCAGATGAGTACTTTAACTAAGCTACTCTAGCTTACGATAAAACGATTCAAGTAGCAACCATGGAGGAAAGAATTGCTCTTCTTAATAACTACTCAGTTTTCAAAAGAAATCTTGGTAATCTGCAAGCATCTAAATTTCATTTACAATAGGCTATAAAATTGATGGAAAAATACTATGTAGTTTCAGATTAAAGAAAGTATCTTGCTCTGATTAATCTGGCTTGCCTCGAGTATGAGACCTCAAGAAAACCATAAGCAAGGAATATGATTCAAAGAGTTATTAGATAATGTAAAAACCAAGAAATCGTACGCCATGCAAACAACAATCTTGCATCTTATAAATGATCATCTATTCATTTTATAAGCAAGAGAATAGCAGTATCAATTAATTTGCATTTGCTAGACTTGATTGTTTTTGTGTAAGAAGGTAAAAAATGAGGGCGACGGGATTTGAACCCGCAACCGTTGGATTTGGAGTCCAACCCG
>Ga0194117_10004945_pt1 | contig 12394 bp, 7 predicted proteins | sample TA2MahsurfametaG_FD_160579 | JGI IMG/M metagenome (GOLD analysis project Ga0194117, IMG submission 160579) | Freshwater microbial communities from Lake Tanganyika, Tanzania - TA2015009 Mahale N1 surface | ecosystem: Environmental > Aquatic > Freshwater > Lake | place: Tanzania: Lake Tanganyika...
AAAAATGATGATTCATATGTAGTTATATGCTGAAAATTAAACATAGAGAGGGGGTATTGTACTAATCTTTTATAATATTCGCTGAGAATTTAAATCGTAAATGATCAACTACTTACAAACAGTCTTTCACACTGGTCAGTAACATTCTTTATTGCTTCGTTGGCTGCTGACTGCTTGTTTTTCAAAATAGAAACTGTTATCACATTTCTAGTTGTACCACATGCAGTGCCTAGAGCCTTCTTTGATTCGACAAACACATACGGGACATTCTAAATCAACACAAAACTACCTTTTATTCACACAGAATCGGTAGATGTAGTACAATTTCAAGTGGATTGGCATCAGCAGCGATGATTATAAGTTCGGTGATACCACGGTTGAGAGTTTTAGTGGCTTCATTGGCTCCTTTTTTTATTTGTTTGAGTGAGGCACATTGTGAAACCAAATCGTAGATGGCAGAGGATAGTTATTCGGTGGCGAGTGGTGTAGCTCTTTCTGAGAGTTCCTGGGTAAGACTAGAATTACCATGACTGTTGAAGATATGATTATATTTATCTGATTGTATGAACATAATCAAGTATTCGTTTAATAAAAAAAGCAGGGTCTTGTCCTCGAAATCTTATCTTATAAAAATACAGGAGATGATCGTATGCTTATAAAAATGGGATGACAAAATATTTAAAAGTGTTTCATCTGCTTGGTAAAACAATGGTAGTGGTTATCATTAAAAACAGGAAGTTTTAGCTGAATTAAAGACAGAAGAAGAAAATGGAAGTTTTTGAATAAAGTTAGGCCATCTCACAAAAAACAATTACTTAATTTGTAGTGGATATTTACAAACCTGAAACTTTCTAAGAAATGCTGAGACTTCTAGACCTAGCCGAGCAATAGAAATATGATTTTCCAGACTATCCGCGTATAAACACAAATAAACTGTAAAATGTGATAAATCGTGAGATAGCAAAGTAATTACAGAAAAAGAGTGCGATGTAGCTGAACTAACTTTTCAAAATCGCTCACTATTTCAATTGTTATGGTATTCGTAAGGTAGTTGCGGCTGCAGTGGCTTGCAGAATATATTTCTAGCCTACTCTTCATGGTTACATTGAGAAGAAGTAAGAACTAAATATAAAGAAAGATATGACATAGTAGAGGATGAAAGCTATGAAAGAAAAGTATCCTTTCTACAATTGATACCTCATCAATGAACTAATTTTTTCACTTTATTCATAAATAGTAAAATTAATTAACTAGAATAATCAAACTAGAATACTCTAAACATAAAATTATTTATCCATTGAGCTATAGAAGATTATGAGTTTTCAATCATTTCAAGGTTCAGCAGGATAAGCAGCAGAGACACTCCAACTTAGAACACTCTTTCCAGCTTTGGCCTTGTGCTCGTCAAATTTAAATTACACTGTTACTTCCTTGATCTCATTAAGCATGAGTTCGCCATCTTTGCTAAAACGATAGTAAATATACATTGGGTTGTCATCAAGGTCAAAACCAGTCAAATATTTTACTTGACATTTTACAAATTTAGTTTTGGCACTACACTTACACTTTTCATCCTTGCTGACAGCTTCCAAGTATCTTTGAAGTTGATTTTCACCTAAGAAACAAGTCAGTCTATTTCTGCATGAAAGTTTTCCACCTACTTTGTTAGGAAGATAAGCTGTTAGCTTCTGAATTCCAGCCTTGTCAATAGAATTATAACAGTTTTCGGGAGTTGTGGTTATTTTTTGAGCTTGCTTAGGAGCAGCAGATTTTACAATCTTTAATACTTTTTTTGCTTTTTTTGGAGCTGGTAGGCCTTCCTTCACAGGTTGTTTACCATTGGCAATTTGAACTTTTTCTTTAGGCTTAGTTTCTACTGTATTTGTTTTTTGTGGAATTATTTTTTTAGGAATAGATCCTTTAGCTTATGGACTTTTTGAATCGACTCCATTAGAAATAGTTTTTACTGCTTGAACTGGAGTTTTAGGCTTCACAACTTAAGTTTCTGATTTTTTTGGCTTTGGAGCTTGAGTATTAGGTTTTGCTTTTGGTTTTAATGAAGTGGTAGCCTTTCCTGATGGAGTTGATGGAGGATTGACGGGTTTTTTAGCTACTGATTTATTATTTCCTGCTGGAGGATTAGGTTTATTTTTATTAGTATTGGCAGCAACTTCTGTTTTTACTTTAAGATCAACAGTAGTTTTAGCATTTGTAGCTGAAGCTCCTTTTTTTTAAATCTTTGGTGTGGATTTAGCTTATGGAGTTGTTTTTGCAGTAGCCGCAGGGGCGGCAAAATGTACTTCCTAAGAGGCAAAGTGTTGTTCAGCAAGATGAGCAGCACTCTATTATGCATTGACAGCAATGGATATAAAGAAGACAAGCAAGAGGATTTTAGCTATTGTCATTTATTGGGAAAATATCTATTAATACTGAAAAAGAGATTTTAAGTTCTAAAAAACGTTAGTAAGATTGAATTAAGGAAATTTGATTGTTTTATTGAAAATATGAATGCAAGGGATATTTTATTTGATAATATTTATTCTTTTAATAAAAAATATTTCTGTCAAATAAAAACTTATCTTTTACTTTCACAACACTCAAATTAAACAGTTAAGAAATAAAAGAAGTGTATAGTAAGTAATCAATGCAACACTCAAATTAAACAGTTAAGAAATAAAAGAAGTGTATAGTAAGTAATCAATGCTGTTGTCTCTTCTTTTACAGGTTTTGAAAATTCAGCAGCAAAGCCTATCTTAAATAGTACAATTCTTCCCTTAAATTTTTGTTCTGCTCTTAAAGTGATTTTATTTTCTCGAATAAATGCGATTTTGTACTCTCATTTTTTATGCGACTGCTTCCTTTATATTTTTTTATTGGGCTGTCTTAAAATCTACTTTTCCTCTTAGTATCGAGACGATTGCCCTAGTGGAGTAATTGTTCATATTTTTCAAGTACTTAAGGATTAATGATGTCTTTCCAATAAGGTTGGTATTAAGCTTGGTATCTTTTAGATGATACATAGCTCTTTAATCTTCCCTAAAAATCTGAAGGACTATTAATCGAAATTCTGCTTGGACTTTGGTTAGGTGCTTTGCGAATAACTGATAGAATGGGGACACTTCTGACTGATTCTAAGTCATGGTTGATTCTCATCTTCATTTATTATTACTTTATATCAAACAATAAATAATCAAATAAAATTATTACTTCTCTTAAAATTAGTCCAGAATTTAATGAGTAAATTCTTGACCAGCAAGCAAAAAGCAGGCAATCTGATAATTAAGCCAGTTTTCAGGCTAAAGTACTATCTTAAGCTCATTTTAGATATTCGTTCTTCCCATATTTTTGAATACTCACAAATTGACTCCCATTTCCCAAAGCCATTTACGAGAACAACTTCAAATACCATGAGATGAAACTCTATTGATGTTGAGAAAGTTTATTTGTTAAATGATAATGGTTTCATCGACATCAAATCCTTTCTATTTCTCTTAACTATTTTTTTCATATAATTAAGTAACATTATTCTTTCAAAGATTTCATAGGGCTAAATAAAAATATAGTTACCTCTATACCAAAGCAACAAAAATTGACGATTTAAAGGGGAAGTTATTATGTACGTAGGTTGCTAGAAACAACTGTTAGAAACATTTTGATATAGCACTATATTTTTGGGCTGATTTAGGCTTTATTTTCAGTTGAAAAGGTTTACTTATCAAATAAAAGCAACTATTGTATAAATCCTTTTGTGTTCTAAAATTATAGACCGAAAAGCATTATAAATCTCAAGAAGGATAATCTTTGCAACTCATTGAATAAACATTCATTAAATAACTATTTGTTTTGATATTTTGATGATATCTACTCTTTTCTAGTTTTAAGGTCTCGATTAAGGTATTCATAATAATTTTTTTCGTTTCGACTGTTTAAACAACTGTCAGAAATAGTATTATTCTTCTCGCTTAAACTTTGAATTTACAAACTTAAATCAGTTTACAGAGACCTGTTTACAATTTTAATTTTAGAGACTTCACATGCATCATAAAAATTTTTAGCGAAAAAGCTGATTTCATCTTACATAATCACAAGAGTTGATAAATTGATAACTTACTTAAAAGAGAAAAAATGAAGTATGGCTTCGAAAGAATTGTAGTCAAATACATAGATACTGTTGTAAAAGATGTTTTTGTTATGTCTTGATGAGTAAAAATGATTACTCATTAAAATTTGAAGATTTTATTCCAAGCCTGTTACCATCAGACATTTATGAAAAGGACAATGTGTGGCTAATGTATTAAACCAAAGTTTGAGGTTATTGCTTGAGGTAAAAATGAATATAGGTCTCAGTTATTTCTTGATAAAAAGTATAGTATTAATAAGACTACATACTAATGAAAATTTTTTTGAATCGTCTTTTCTTTTTTATATCAAAGATTGCTTTTTTTGTTTGGAATATAAATGATACACTTTTTCTAGTTGATTATTGTGATTATCTTCTTATAATTTATTTTCATTTATGGTATTATTTCCTAGAAAGTTAGCTTTTTTATCAACTAATTCATCAATCATCAAGTATTATAAAAAAAGAGTAACTTTTTGCTGTTAAATTTGTTTAAATTTCATCCAATTAAAATTCATTTGAATGAAAAAGTTTCGTAAGTGTTGTTAAAAGGGTCTTACAGTTTATAAAGTTTACCAAACTAGGAGATCTCCATCTTACCATTTTACCAAAAAATATACTATATGATTGTATTTATCATTTTAAATCTTTTCCTATTGCAAGAGTGTGTAAAGGCAACCTAAAGTTACTGTATTGTATTTCTAAATCAAATGTATTGAAAAAATATTCTCTATTTTTGGTTTTTGGTTTTTAACAATAACAAGATCCTACTCAATATTTTTCCATACAATGAGATTATATTGAGAAGCTGTTAGCCAAGTGTAATGTGTCGGAGAAGGATGATTGACTTTTACTAAAAAATACTTTTTGTTTTAGATATTCACATTCATCATTATTTGTGAATCTACTCCCCATTACTTCTGGCATTATTCACAGACCACTCGATTGAATCCTGCTATCTTATCATAGAGATGGTTTTCAAACTTTTTCATGTGTTTGTTGAGCTAGAAGGGCATATTACAGCATTAAATATGCTGATATTTGGAACATATTGAACAATTTACTTTTGTTTAATTCTCAAAAAAAGTTATATTGCACTTCAGACACATATTAGTTGTAGAGAATCTACAGAGTTAAGAATGATGTAAGTTTTCAAAGTTTTTGCATTGCTTGTGTAGAGTCCTTAGACAACAGTGACATGAAAGGCTATTGTTTTAGTTGGCTTCTTTTGAACAGTGATAGCAATATTCTTGCAGTTTGGGATACTAAAGTTTATCCAAAATGTTTGATATAGCTTCCCCGTCAAAATGGAAAAATCTGAATTCTTTACTGTTCTTCTTCACTTATGATCCTGAAGAGGTCATAGAGGCTAAAATTCGAATCTGTAATTATAATCTGCTAATTAATAGAATCCATATATAAATAGTTGCTTTACAAGAATTTATATTTTTTATTGTTTATGGACAAATCACCTCATTTGTACATTTTAGCGTCAAAGGCTTTTCTTCCTTAGACTGTATCATTCTCGTTAAGGTTGATCCAATACTCAGCGGTGAGTTTTTGGACAGCTGGGTCGTTTTCATCAAGTCTGGTGAAGGTGAAATATTCATAAGAGTTATGCTCTTTCCATGCTTCAGGGATTTCAGTTCCTCTCCACATGAAGATACCGTCGATTTCGTAATTTCCTTCCTCTCCGTAGACACCATAGACAGCAAAGCAGTATTTTCTGAAATGCTCATCAAGATTTCTGATGTGTCCATTTTTCAAGTTGCTAGTCAAATAACCAACAATACCTTCTCCTTCGTATTTAATGTAGTGGACTTTCCAGAGAGACCATCCTTGATGATCAAATTTAGGCCAAAGCTCATTAAGAGTGGCAGCTTTGTCGGCTGAGTTACAAAACTCTCTTTTCCAATCATCGAGGTTGAACGGAGATTTGGGGAGCAAGTCAAGAGGGTTAACTTTCTTCTTTTCAGCTTGCTCTTCGTCTTCAGCATCAGATTTCTCTTTCTTCTTTTTTTCTTATTTCTTCTTGGGTTCTTCTTTCTTTTTAGGTTATTCCTTCTTCTTTTGTTCTTTCTTGGGTTCAGCAGCTTTCTTTTCTTCCTTCTTTTCTTCTTTCTTTTTATCTTCTTTCTTGGGTTCAGCAGCTTTCTTTTCTTCCTTCTTTTCTTCTTTCTTTTTATCTTCTTTCTTCTCAACAACTTCGAAATGAGGGAGAACTTCAAGAGTGCAAAGCCAGGGCTTTCCGAACTCTTCAGCAATTTCTTTATGAGTGAATAATCTCTCATACCATTGGACAACATGAGGGATAGTAGCTCTGCTCTTTTCAACGAGGAAGAGTCTCAAAGCCAATCTGACATTTTGGATGAGGGAAATATCAGCAATAGTGATTTCATTTCCAGCCAAATAGTGGGTCTTTGAAAGTTGAGCTTCAACGATTCTCAAAGTTTCAAGATAATCTTTCTTTCCAGCTTCGTATTGTTCTTTAGTAACGGTATTGAATCCAAGGATAGGATAGAGGGTTCTCCAGCTTCCGGGACCAAGTTGAGTGTTGTTGAATTCTAGCCATTGATCAATAGTGGCAGTCTCAGCGGGAGTGTTTCCGTAGAATTTTCCGGCCTTGGTAGCGAGATATCTAAGGATAGTGTTGGATTCATAGATGACTCCTTCAGGAGTTTAGAGAGAGGGGACTTTTCCCAAGGGATGTTTGGCAAGATATTCAGGAGATTTGATTTTGTCAAATCCAATTCTCTCGTAGGTGATGGCGAGATCAATGAATCTGGCAAAGAGTTCAACTTTTTGTCCAGCAGTGGCTTGGTGTTTAGGGGAGTATAGTACGTAGCTCATTGTTGAAAATATTATATCTTTGTTTGATAAATAAACAACACAAGAATCTTAATCATTTATAGTTTATCACAAATAAAAGAAATCACAAAAATAATTTTAGTATATGTAATAAAATATCTAACTATTTTTACAACAATTAATGATAACAAAGATTAAACCCTATCAAATAGCTGTTTCTTATTCAAATAGACTAGAATTGATGGATATGTTGAGTTTTTATTAGACCTATACATTCGAATACACATCCTATCTATCAGTAATTCCAAATAAACTTTGATTGTCAATCAATTTATAGCAAGGAAATTCACTTATCTAACTTCTCATTTAATTTATCATTTTCTTAGTTGTTTAGATATTTAAAATAGCTTTGTTTATTCCTGTTTTATTATCGAAAAATGGAGCTTTATGTGAGTAACGTGCTGATTTTTGTAGAGTTACCTTACTTCGCATTTACTTTATTAATAGATCAGGTTTTTTGGGTTACTTAAATGGTTGGACACTAAACAGAGGAGGATTCAGATTTGAATCAGAAGGACTTGAAGAATAACTTTTTAAGAAGATTGGACTAGTCTCTAAGATTTTGTTTTAGTTTTTATTTGCCTTTCTTGTTTTACCGTTGAATTAAGAGTTAATCTGAGACATGGCGAGAGGTTTAAGTCTAGTCTAAGATTTACATGAAACAAGATTCATTGATTTTTTCATAGGTTTGCTTTAATGGCTAAGTTTTTTTTCTGATTTGGGACTTGAAGTCAAAAGCAAACTATTCTTTATTTCTTACTTATAAACGATGCGCTTGTACTAAATTTTACTGATTTTTTCTTTCAAGAACAACATATCTATATTGAATTGTTATGAAATTCTAGTTTCTAAGTCTTGATTAATTATCTCTTCATATTTTTACTTGATCAATTAATGTCTTTTTCTTATGCTTTATAATTTTTTAGAACTTATTTTTGCAGATTCTTCTATTAGTCTATTTTCCAGCACAATCTCTATATTTTTATAGTTTGTCTCTATATTTTTTATTTAATCTAAAATCTGATTGTTCTATGATCCTACTTTTTCCTTTTTGGATTTAATTATGAGCTGAATCTCAAACGATTTCAGCTTTAATTCCTCAATCTGTTCTTCTAAAATCTTTTTAATTTTGAGAAATAATTATTCATAGTTCTTTTGCAGTCTGTGCGCATTCTAGCTTAATCTAGAACTCATTAATGATAAATTTACAAGATTTTTGCCTATTTACTATAAAGTGTCATTTTAGTCAATAATCTTCTTTTCTATCTAATTATTCTACCCATCACGTTTAGTCTTTAGCTTTACATTCTAAGTAAAACATCTTTATGTTTAAGGTTTAATTTTTAACTCTTTTTTGACTTCTATTGTTGATTATTCAGTAATTTTACTTTCATTTTTCTGAAACTAAGTTGTTTTATGTGTTTTAAATTTTTATGTCGAATGTAGTTGATTAAAACAACCAAAACAAAAAGCTTTACTAGAACATTCTAGACAAACCTTGTTGGCTATTTTGGCCTGACATCTATGGCAGTTCCACTTGAGTGTGAACATTGGGTCTCTAAAGGTTTAGAAAAGCTAGATTGATGGCATTTTATTTTTAAATACTTCTTGATTTTAAACTGTGGTTAATTCGATCCACTTCGTTTTACATTAAAAGACAGGTGTATCATGGGTATGTTTCTTATGATTTTAAGTGCAGGTGTGGCAAACAAACTGTAAACAGTAAATACAAGCTTTAAGTGCTTTTTTATCAAGGGTAAGACAGTTTTCACATAGTATGTTGCTTATTTTATTTTTGTTATTGTTGTTTGAATCGTTGTGTATCTTTAATTACTACATAATAAAAATATTTCAAGATTTTAATTATTAATATCAATTATATCTTTCAAACTGTTTTATCTGCTACAGACTTAATCCCAACTCAGCTGTCTAAGTTACTTGGTCACTATGAAGAAAATGAAGAAGAACTCTTTTCATGTTTAAAAAGAGCCAAATAAATAAGATAGCACATTTTAATAATGATTGTCTTTTTAAGTTTTACACGATTACTATTTTTTCATGATTTGAGGTCCAGGAGTTGGTAAAAAACTCCTCGACAGGGAATCGAACCCTGGTTCTCGGATTTAGGCTCCGATATCCTGACCATTGAACGACCGAGGATAAGTTATTTAAACTTTACATTTTAATATCAATCTCATTCTTTAATAAAGATTGACTAGGATTGACTATCTTTATTGATTACAATACATTGAACAAATTAATAGTTAAGTATTTGATTGATGCAAATATGACAAATAACTAGAAATACTCAGCATTTTTGTAATCATAATATAATCATTTTTTAGATTGCTAAAATCAATCAAATCAATCAATCAATCCAAAAATAGAATTAATTAAAATCTCAAACTTTTTTCTCATCTCATTCGCACCAAACAATTGAACACAGGCAATTTTATTTATATTTTTGGTCTAGTTTTTTATTAAGAGGATCATTTATTTAATAATTGAACTCTTTTATTTTATAAGTCAAATGTTTATTTATCAAATTCATAGAAGTATAGAAATTTCATTATTAATTTTATAGTAGAGATTTAATGATAGTCCTTAAGAATTTTTATTGAATTTTTTGCTTTCAATACTTTGTTAATTCCATTTTTTGGGTTTATTTTGGTTTTTCATAATAAACATATAAAGAATCCTTCCCAAAAATGACAGTTATTTTATTATAACTCTCTCAGGAAACCTTAATTTCTAAAAGTAAGACAATTATTCCAACTTACCATAAAGGATTGTATCACTCAATACAAAACGCATCTTTTCGTATCATTCACAAACAAAAAATATAAAAAATGCAAGAAGTATTAAGAATACATCATATTTCATCTTTGTTTAGAGTATTAGAACATTTTGGTAAGATAAAAATCAAAAAAAAAGATAGATGCAGCTTAAAAGCACGCGTATATCTGTTCAAATTATAAAAAATAGCTTATGAAATATCTCATACTCATCTGCCTCCTCGCCTTACAAATCTCATGCCAAACATGTTCAATTACCCAAAGCTGTGATTAAGTTCACGTTTGGGATCCTAATGTTTGCAAATGCTTTTGTAAATAAAATACATGTGTTTTCCCCCGAGAACAAGATCCAAGTGATTGTAGCTGTAAATGACCCAAGTTGCATTTATGGGATTAAGCAACTCAGACATGCGTTTGTGGCAGAAACAAAACCTGCCCTACTGGAAAAGTTTTCAGTCCTGAAAAATGCCCTGTCTTAGCAGTTGAATAAGATGGATGTGCTTCGTTAAAAGAAAGAACTGTTGTTAAATTTAAACTATTGGATGTAGTGCTATGAATGAGAGATCTTTGATCTAAATAAGATAAGGCTTACAAGCGTAGAATATCTTGGAAGAGACAGGTGTAAAACTTTCAGTTTAATGGATCAGGAAAAGTATCTTTAGAAAGGTTGTAACTATTATCGAACCGAACACAATTTAATTAATTAATCATTACGATTAAAATTTGATTCATTTCGACGTAATAACATCAATCAAGTCCTGACTTTTTTAATTCTACGGTTCGTCAGAGGCAGGGTCAAGAGTATCAAATAACTATGTTTTGCATTTTCCTGGAAAGCCTGTTTAAACTACAATAAAAAGATGTTATATTTGTTTATAATAATTAAATGACAGAGGAGAAATAAAATACTGGCACGAAGGTAGTTTTCTAAACTGATTATCATACTTTTCTCCTAAGAAGAGTGGACTCGCAGAACAACTCCTTCGTGCAAGTAGATTTCTCCCCTATAACATTGCCCTAACCTTCCGAAAATGCCCCTGACAATCTGAACATTTGTCCTGTCTTTAACAAAGATTGTCATTACTTTACTCCTGCTTTTATTCTACCACTTGAACAAGTATATGATTCTTTTAGCTAGAGAAAAACATAGAAACATCAGGAGACCTACCTCAGATTACATGAAGAAAGAAGAACATAGATGAGTTAGTAACGTGATGAGTTAGTAAGATATGTTTAATTAAGTTTGTTCCTAAGCCATCCAAAAGCAACAGTTATTGCTGCATTTGTAAGACAGCTTTTGATGACTATCTTACCCACATCAACATGCCTTCCCACTGCTCAAACAGTCAATCCTCAACCTTTGCCAACGATATCATTGCTCTAACTTCACAATTCAATACCAAGGCTGACTCACTTCTGAGCAAAAAACTTTATGGAAAGAGTCGAAAGATAAAGAAATGTGTTCGTAAGGGCAAGAAAAATTGTACAATAAATGGGTACTTAAGTTCCACCACAATATGCAACGAATAAATTCTCTGATTTAGCTGTCTTATATTTAATTCGATTGATAGATTAATTACGGAATCAGATAGTAGGCACAACTTCCTTTTCTATTTTATTTCTTCTCTTCTCTTTATCAACTTGCATCTTTAGTTTGTCAATGATGTTCAGTAAGTTAAGTTTGACTACGTTGAACTAAAATTTATCATTTTAGTTTGTAAATTTTTTTTTCATGCGTTATACTTCAAGCTATGCCTACAAAAATTGACATTGAGCCCTTAGATGTTAGGTTTACTCTATTAGCTCTTTTCCTTGTTATTTCAAGTCATAAATAGCCAAATTTAAATTTGCATTCTACTGTTGTTTTCTGAGGATTGCTTCGTCCCAATCTAAATTTAATGGAGTTTCAGTCTATTTACTTCTATTCTGATAAGTCTGCACTGTTTCCTGTAACTCATCATTTTTAAGTTAGATTTAGTATAGCTAAGTAGCTTGAGTTGCCACTTTTTCTTATAGATTTTTCACTATCTTTTTATAACGTTATTCTATCTAGAAAAGAATCTCTTCATATTCTTTTTTAATGCGTTCAAAACCGCCAACATTTTATTTATACTCTTGGAGATAGGACTCTTATTGTTAAGAAATGTAGCTTTTTAGATCAAGATTCTACTCAACTTCTTCAATATCTATAAATTACTTAAGTTCTCCTTATGTATCTTTTATGTAAAGACCACTTACTCGTGAACCCCGTAAAGGTACAACATCTCTTACCGAACTCAATGTTAAGTTATCAGGTACAAAATTCTTCATATGTTCTAAGTTATAGTCCGAAAAATTATTTAACTCAGTTTTAAGTTTATGGTTTTAATTTAGTAAGTTCTAAACTCTGGTCTATAGTGTTTTAATTTGCATTTTTAAAGCCTGCATTTCTCCTCCTTATTCGTTGAAGCTATTAATCCTCTATTTGAGTAGCTGTTTAGTCTATCCATTCAAGCTTTTATATTTTTATATCTTTTTTTTGAGTTCGGTATTTTCGTCCTTTAAATTCTAGTTTTATTTTTGCAATAAACCGACCAGTCGGTTTAGCTAATTTTCTTTGGAAACCATCCCC
>Ga0194117_10004946_pt1 | contig 12394 bp, 4 predicted proteins | sample TA2MahsurfametaG_FD_160579 | JGI IMG/M metagenome (GOLD analysis project Ga0194117, IMG submission 160579) | Freshwater microbial communities from Lake Tanganyika, Tanzania - TA2015009 Mahale N1 surface | ecosystem: Environmental > Aquatic > Freshwater > Lake | place: Tanzania: Lake Tanganyika...
GGCAAATAAAGTTAGATTAAACACCCTTCCTGCACTTCCTCAACTCAAAACCATAAAGATTTAGGAATAAGCTACTCAAGGCTACGGTAGTGACTAACAATGTGATTAACATAAATGCACTGCTCCTCACGATAGCAATGATGATCTATGAAAGAATTCAATTATTGATTTTTAATTAGCTCTACTTTTTAAGAATAATGAACAATAAATACGTTTCACCCCTTAGAGATCTCTGTAGCTACAATCATTCCAGGATTTCATGTACTATCTTGTAAAAAAGCAACAATAACGATCATATCATAGATTTGCCCTATCGATTCACATATCATTCACAAATAAATGCCCTCTTATTATTACTTTTCTATCTCTTTTTGTAGTTTCTACTATCGCTCTTTTATGATTTTGGCAAGTGAAGCTTTAGCATGAGCTTCTCTTGTTTCGATTCTATCAATATTTAAAAGCTATTAGATTTTGGCTGTTTCGGGATGGTACTTAAGCTCTGCAAGTTTAAGCACTTTCTCCTTAAATTGCTGACAAAATTTTATTATGATCACCCAGTTTTATTCAATAGCGTCTCTAAAATCTCCATCATCTTCCCAGTTTTCTTCTTTCTTAATTTCTTCGATAGTAAACTCGAGCATTTTGCTTTTTGACTCCAAGGTGTTACACTAATCGAGGAGTAGTCCTAAATCGTTGGTCAAAGGCTGTTCGGGTCTGTTTAAGGCTATAAATACTCTTTGATGCCAACTAGGTTGCCATTTTTCCGGAAATCTGTGATGTACACACCAGGTGCAATTTGTAATTCTTGATGGCTCATAAAAACAATATAAATTCAAATAGCTTATAATACTTTGTATCTTTCTATACTTCCAAAATAAAAAAATAAATTAATGGCAAACAAAAAATGAAAATTTATAGCCAAATGAATTAAGTAAAAAGATTAGATTGGATAAATGAATGATGAAAATTATGACTAGCATTTATTATTTGTTTAAAGTTATCTATAATTTTATGTAATTCCGTGTCCGCCCAGGTTCCAAACGCTCAAACCAAGCCGAACTATCGCTATTATAATTCCCAACCAATAAGTCATTAACAGCAGGAGATTCTTCCATGCTCGCTCGTTCCGTTACGTCGCGAATCGACCAACTTTAAGCATCACTTGCTCACATGCAAGAGCTGCATAGAAGGGAGAGATAGATAAGTAACACAGGGTACATCTAAGTACAAAAACGGCTAGATAAAGTGTAGTATAAAATGTTTTCAACTGAGCAGGACTTGCGTCAGCTGAATTAGGTAAGTTTGAAATAAGCTAGATTAGATAAATAAAACAGCCGCGATAAAACCTAGTACAGCTTAATAACGAACCTTCCAAAAACTAGATCATGCTTCTCAAACAAGTTATCCTTCAGTAAAAGTAAGCACAGAGAGATTCAATCAAACATCTCCATTCCCAAATATAACAAATGAGTCTCAAAATCATGAGACAAGAACAAGAAACTAGATAACTTTTGGGTAACCAAAGAATGGAGCTTTAACATAGGCTTAGTGGACAGGGTGAAGAACTAAAAGAAATCGAAGGATTAAAACAGAAAAAAATATAACAGCAATATGAAATGATGAAAGGAATAATTGCAAACGCTGAGAGAAAAATCTTTGAGGAACTGTAAAGAAAAATAAGAAATTAGACAGTAGTTCGTGACTTCGTATAGGATAAGATTGCTTAGTTGAAAGAGGAGTTGAATATTGAACATAGACAAACTCTCGCTTCATAAACCAAATTTATCAAATAAACGAAACAGTCACTAGAAACTTTGTTTGCTTTGGTAAACTCCTTTAAAAAAGAACTTTCTTAAGAGTTAGCTTAAACTCAGAAATTAACAACCAATAGCATAAAAAGTAATCATTAATATACCTAGAGCTGTCAATGACTTTGGATATCACTAAGGAAAGATCTAACGACTAAATCAAAAATGCTGTTGAAATGTATCAAGAAGTTTCAAATGAACTAGTCTAAATGCGAAATTTCATGACAACAAAGTTATAAGAAAATAGACAGTCTATCAATTAATTTGAGTAACATAATATGGAACGTATGGATCGGGGTAGCAATTCAAGAGCTTCATCAGGAATAGATACAGACAAATTTTCACAATTCCAAAAGGATATGAATCAATGGAAGAGTATCACCGAGCAGAAAAATCTAAATGTATTCAAATAGATTTCCAATACACTCAAAGCTATGAAAGTATAATGGCGAAAGGAAAATGATGATCTAGTAAGTGAAGTGGCAGCACTTAACTAAAGTTTAAAATCTCTCAAAAAGTCAGGACCTTCAGATCTCAAGAAAAGTGTTCAGGCTTTAGTTTCAATTTTCAATAACTAGTTTGATGTGCTTGCCTAAGAACTATAGACAATGACAGACATGATATCTCTTGCTAAAAAGTAAAATGAGAAAACATTTAAATAGAGTTTAAGTAAATTGAGGAGTGAAATTAATGAAGAAATAAAAAATGCAGTTACTCAGAAAAGTAAAGAGAGTAATCAATATACTGACAAGACTGTAGGGCGAAGTGAATAGAATATGAGATCCTATATTGAAAAATAAGTCAAATTTGTCAGTGATGGTCTTTCTCAACGAATAGATAAGTCTTAAACTTTACTTCAACAGCTGTAATCTACAATGAAGAAAGCAAATTTATTGACTGCAGCTCAACTCGAAGAATATAGTCTGAAATTGAAGAATTTTAATGATAATTACAAAGATTATTTGTAATAACAAAGGAAAGATGATATGAAAAAAAGGATGGAGTTATAATAAACAATGCGCAAAAATGCCAACAATCTCATGGATATATGCTACAAAAAAAATGAATTTTTAGTTGAAGGTTTGAAGAAAAATATAGAAGCATCTCAAATGAAATAAAAAGTAGAGGCAGCTCAAGCACTCGATAATGCAAAAGATTAATTTAAAGTAAACGTTATGTAATTTAGAAATAAATTCAAGGGACAAGATTGTAGTGGCAAAAATAGTTGAGTCAGGGGATGGAGAAAATAACAAAGTAAAGAGAAAATAGTGAAGAGATATTACATGAAGCTGTATAACAATCTATAAACAACGCTAAAAGAAATCTTAGTAATGAAATTGGAAACAACAAATTATAAATTGAATAAAAAATAAATTAAATGAAAGCTAATGAGATAAAAAAATAGGCTGAGCGATAACAAAATCAACTTGAGCTCAAAAATAATCTTTTACAGATGATGAGAGACGAAAAGAAATTGAACTAATAGAATTTACTGAAAACGAGGCAAGAGTTAGAAACAAAAGTAAAAACTGTTTAAAAAATACAAAATGATAAAGATCTAGAATACAAAACAAAAATTTAGGCCCAGAAAAAATAAATCTAAACTTTAATTTCAACCTAGCTCAAAAAACTATAAAACTTTCAAAAAGAAGAGGGGGTGAAATAGAAGACAGCCCTCGATCAGTAAATTATCAAAATAAATAATAAAACAAAGGAACTCTCCTAAGAAATATAGGAATTGAAAAAAAATAAGACTAGTATGCAGCAAGAAATCAGTAAGGGAAATCAAGACTTCAAACTGAAAGAGACCTAACTTGATAAAAAAATCTCTACTTTGACTCAAACTGTAGAAAATAATCAGAAAAGTCTCAGTGATAAAATTACAGAGGTTGATAAAAAGCTTGGAGAAAATCAATCCAAAATAGAAAAAGAAAAAGTAGCCAGCCAGACATAGGGTAAAAACAAATAAACAGAGTTACTGACAAAGATAAACAAGTTGACGGAAGATGTAGACCTGAAAAATAAAACAACAACTACGAAGTTAGACTAACTCAACAAAAAGATTACTGAAATGCAAGCTAATTCTTAGAAAAAGTAAGGCTAAGGTAAAAAAGTAGGTGAGCAAACTCTTAATCAAATCAAAAGTGATTTATAAAAATCCATAAACAAAGTGGCAGCCAGAGTTTAGGAAATACACTTAAAAGATAAAAATGATTAGACTGAATAGTCTATAAATGCAATCAGAAAATCAGTAAATAAGTTAGAAGCGATGACGTTTTCGTAGCAAGCGAAAAACAAAGCACTTTTTGATAGACTTACTGAGGACGTTAATAAACTAAGCGAAAATTTAGCACTCATCACTAACTAAATAAGATAATGATCCTTACATATTTTGCATGCTCCATAAAAAATCGATAACTTTTTTGACAAATCTCATAAATTATCAATTCGATTTAAAGCAATTATTTCTAATACAAATTGAAAGTAAAAAGTAGCTTTAAAATAAAAAATCAATCGTTTAGTTTCACTTTTGGCAGTTTATAAATTATTTGATATTTCTCAAATAACTCAGTTTTTAATGTAAATTTTATACATCGTTTTCAGCCAAAATATTTATACTTTTCACAAGCCTTTGCTGCTAAATAATTACTCCGATCTTACCTCTCAAATAACCTCTTTCTCCCTCTACTCGCCTCAACTGATTAGCTATCATCTAAATTTTTTTATTATTATTCTGAACTCGTGCTTTAGCTTCTTAAATCATACTTTTATATTTGTTTATCTGTCCTGTCTGCAATTTGATTGTAATTTTATGATGCTTAACCAAAACCTCATTGTCTGAAAACTTTTTCTTTAGATTGTAGAACATATCTATAATTTCCCAGTTTTTTTATCGATTAACTTAGACCTTACTCTAAAAATCTTCTATCCTCTGCTTTTCACGACCTATCCAAAGATCTGTATCGTTCATTCGACTACTATTTTCTGAAAGTATTTATCTTTAAGCCTCGTCATTTAAATATCCTCTTGACTGAGTAATAGAGAGCTAAAATTCACTCGAACTTTTGCGAATTTTACTGAGTTTCGTGATAGCATATCTGATTTGCCTAAGCTGGTCTCTAATTTTTCTCTTCTCGAAATTGAACATCTACTTTTTCTTGACACTCTAATCCAACTAATTAATCTAAGTGACCACTTTCTCCTACTAAATAGAAAGGTCATTCAGTATTCGATGCTCGAGTTAAAGCAAAGATTGTGCTTTTTTCTTCTATTCTTCGATCTAATGAGTTATGCTCTATACTTCTGTTTAAAGTTTACTAAGGTATTCTTGATTCTGATAAAATACAACTTTTTTCTCGTTCAACTACACCATGTATTTGTCTAACTTTTTTCTTAAGTCATAAATTTTAATTTTTTTATTTGTATTCCGACGAAGATTAGGATTTTGTTTTTGATCTTGGTCAGATACTTTTGATTTGATCTCTTATCTGTGAGTTGACATTCTGCTAGTTTTAGGCTCATTAAAAATCATCGAAATTTAGTTAATTTCACGTTAAATTTGTTAATAATCTGCCAATTTCTTCTTAAAGTACTCTATTTTTCTGATTAGTTTTTGGCGTTGTTACACTTATCCTTAGACAGGCACATTTTCGCCTATTTAACTTTTACTCATTAAATTAAATGAGATGTTATTAAAAATTGAATGCTCTAACATATCTAAAAATTTGAATTAATACGGAAAGTTCTGTTGAATAGTGGAATATTTCATAAAATTTAGTGAGATTATGGTTGGTTTATACATCATTCCTCAGCAGGCTTCTTTCCTTTGTTTTTCTTTCTGCTAGTTCTGCTTGGCTTCTTAGTTTCGAAGGGAGAAAGGGGAGCCAAGTTGATTTTCTTCTCAGATGATGTTCTGACCAAGAATTGATGGGCATTGACAAGATTTTTGCCGACTTTAATGTGTCTTTGGTGGATTAAAACTCTGGCTTGATGGATTGATTTAGCTTGGAAGCCTTCTTGATAAATTCTAGTTTGCAATCTCTTATCCAAAAATTTGTTCAAGGTAAGACCGAGAACGTAATCGAGTTTGAGTTCCTCGTTGGAGAGGAGACCATACCTATGCATTCTGTTTAAAAGGGCAGCACCTTCGAACAATCTTCTTGGGTCTTTCTCTTCGAGAGTAAGCAACTCTCTGGCTGCTTTTCTAAATCTAGAGAGCAAAAGATGGACTCTCCAAACTTCTCTCTTATTTTTAAGTCCATATTTTCCAACCAATTGCAATTCGTGATCAATTCTTTCTTTTTCGAAAGGTCTTCTGGGTGTATTGAAGGTGGAAGAATCTAAATGAGATATGATGTACAGTTCCTGTAGTTCTTTCCCATGGATGGTGATTTATATAATTAATATTTAATAAACAAAAATAATAATTTAGATTTAACCTAAATGTAAAAACTGGCTCTTACTTCTTTTTTGTTTCTATGTAATTTTTTTCAATAAATTAGAATTTAAAATGATAGTATATTTTAATGGAAGATTAAAGAAAGAAGTATCTCTTGAATAGAATAAAGAAAGAGGAACTGATTTTACATTCATTTTACGATAAGTTCAAACACCTTTATCAAAATAAAAATCTACCAGACGAACGAAACAATTCCTATCTCGAGCTACTTGGGACTATTATTGATCACAATAATCAATTCGGATAAAGCTTAATTGAGTATTTGTAAAAAAATCAAATCAAAGATATTTTTTAAAGGAGTTCTGCTGTTTTCAATGATTTGATAGAGAAATACAAGAAGCTTTATGTCGAAGAGAAAAAATTAGAAGAAGGAAGAGATATGAAATAGATTCGGCAGATTTGCCAAATATGCCAGGAAAAGATAGAAAGCAACCATATCGAAAATATCAAGAATATACTTGACAGATAAGCAGAAGCTAGGTCTAATTTGATCAAAAAGTTGATCGAGGAGACGGAAAAAGAAAGAGTTAAACCTTTGTTCACTTATGAAGAAGATGAAATTTTCAAAAAGTAGCTTGATGTAAGTATACCTTAAACTAGAAAGTACTTAAGCAAAAAGAGAATTCTCTTAAAAGCAACTAGCAATAAAGCAATATTTTTTTATAAACTGTCACTAAAGAAATCTCGGATTTTATGGTTTCTTTTAGAAATGAATTCGCAGCGTGGGAACACAACAGCATTTAGGAAAATATTAACTGGGCGTAAACCATGAAAGGATATCTGAATAAAAAACTTACCAATACTTTCAATTAAAAAATACCAAAATGGATCAAGAGAATGCATGAGTATTTTGTTGACAGTCAACCACTCAAACCTAAGATCTACTTCGCAAATCGTGAAGTACAAACTGCGCTAGCAACCGACCAAGAAATAGTTCTAAAGAAATAAGTATAAGATTTGAAAAATAAGCTCGAGTCGAAACGAGAAAAACTAAAGTAACTATTTATAAAAATCGAATTATAAAAAGTAAGGAATTAAAATTTGGAGAAATAGCTAAACAAAGTTTCGAAATAGACGGCTTAGAAACAATATGAAGGTAAGACTGAAAGAAAAAATGATAACAAGAACTTAAACATAAAATCTACTAGAAAAATAATTAGCCCAAATAATTCAACCGAATAAAAAGGGCCACTGATTAATGTTTACAGTAACAGGCTTAAATAAATAAAATAAGTATCTCACGGATCTGTCTTACCTTCTAACCTTATAAAAAATGTGTAGAAACTTGTCAAAACTCCTCTCAGAAAATACGATTCGAAACCCAATCTTTAACATGGATAAAAATAAAATATAATTAAAGATTAAAAGTATAGTAGCCCATTAAATTCAGAGAAAAAATAAATTATTCAGATTAAAGCAAAATAAGCTTAAGCAAATATAAGTGACCAAGGTATTATTAAAAATGAACAGAGTTATACTTTAAGAAACAATAATCAAATACTCAAGAATTCTCTAAGATAAACAGATTTAAATTAGAGTAATGTTCGTTTAAAGAAAAAAGGATACAATAGAGAAAAGAGGGAAGAAATTATCAATGATAACAAATAAGAGTATTCTAAAATTTAAGCCAAATATTTTCAAAATGAACCTACTATTAATAATCCAAACTAAATTTCGGAAAGCCACTAGAAAGGAGAATTTAATAATCTCAATGAAATACTGAAAAATAGTGCCAAAAAGAATTTGTTGAACCATTCTTAGGTAAATTTTAGTAACAATTAAACAAACATAAATAAAAGCAAGAAAAATGTATAAAATAAAGAAAAAGTTCATGTATCAATACATGATGGCAAAATATAAAGTTTATAAAGTTAACTTGTTTAGAAAAGTCTGTCTAGTCAATAACGTGTGATTTAGAGCCAACTATAAGTGAAAATGCAAAATTACTTGAAAAACAACAAAAAGGGCAGAAATAATAGTGACCTTCACTAAATTTTAGATATTCTCAACAAATATCTCACTGAAAATCTTCTAGACACAAATGCCTTAGAAAATATTTTGTCTAATAGTGTGATTACAGAAGGCAGAAGTAAACTTAAAAATGTATAAAATCTGTCCATGATCAAGCAAAGATACAAAATCGAATAAAAGGACGAAAGATACAGTCGATCACTCCATGTTGATCGAAATATCTAAGGCAAACATAAAATCGTAAAATTGCCCAAAATTGTAAAAAATGAGGTGCATAAATCATAAAGCTAGTACAAATAGTTTAAAAAAATGCTATAATACTCTTGTCTCAATCTTTTCATAGATAACGAAACAGCATATTCCTTTTAGCAATCTCTTAATGAAGTAGTTAAAACGAAGAAAATGATAAAGCCGACTTCTGATCAGCTGCAGGATATAAAGATACTCTTCAGCAAATTGTAAGTCTTGAAGAAAAATAACAAATCTACTTATACTCAAATAATTTCCTTTTTAAAACACCCTTATACTGCAATAAGATGTCAATTTTTGACCCTAGATGTAATCAACGAGATTAGCTTCCCTGATTTTTGCAATTACTTCTTAAAAATCATGTGGGTGCATAAAAATTGTGGGCATAGCTATAACTACAACTTCTGTTGGCACATAACGGCTTTCATAAAACAAATAAAATTGCTAGCTCTAAGATGATTGTTTATTTTAATTGTAACTTAGAATATTAGATTCACAGCTGTCGAATATAACCAAATTTAAATTAAATTATAAGTAATTTATTTTATTTATAATTTGAATAATTGCTTTAATTTTAAAATGAACTAATTATAAATGAAAAACTCATAATTAAACTCTTCTTTGCCCAAAGAAGAACAATAAATAACCAGCAAACAAAGTAAACAGAAATTACCCATCTTTCTCAATCTCTACAACTTCAGCTCCAACTTCAATCGCTGCTGCAGCTGCTTAGGGCTCGGTGTTTATCATACAGGCATAGAATTATAGTAACCATCTCTTCAAGTAGCGGAGACTAATACATTTACTACGGGTTTGAAGGAGATTAGACTGGAGTGGGCTACCTCGAGCCCAAATCTGCAGCTTATGAGTTCAAGTAGCAGATGTTGTTGGGCTATACAGACTATTCTCTGTGCCAAATCAACTAGCACATAATCTAACCTCTGAGTTTGTAATTCACAGGTAGGTACTGATCATTTAATCAAGTTAGCCTACAATATAGGGAATAGATATGACCTTTTGAATTTCAACTGCAACCATTTTTCAAAAAGATTTGCCGAAATGTTACAAGTAGAAGTTCCTGTCCCTCAATATGTATTCACTATCACTGATTTTTTCAATATGTGTCGATGTTGCATACCCCAGTGCATATTAAATGGACGACTGGACTGGTTCTATAAAAAGGAAGAGGATCGAGATTTATTTGCTGAGAGTAGAAACATCACGTTCAGGCATTAACAATCATTTTGATACGAAACATCTTTTCCTTTTTAAATGATTTAAGTACTATACTAATACCAATGATGTCTTAAGAACTAAGTAATTTTATTTAAATATCACGATATCATGGCTCAATACTCCCCCGCTATGATTGATTTATAGCTTACATTCCACTCTCACGAATCTCATATGTATCGTCTATTTTTTACTGGTCTTATATTTCTAGGAGAGCTTCTTCGGCCTTCTCATTCTCTACTAAATCGACCATCTTCAACATATTTTTTATCTTCCTGATAGCTATTCTGCCGCCAACCACCGATAATACAAGGAAGGCGATTGAGCCGATCACAATCAAGGCAATTTATAGCCCACTGAGCACTATCAAGTCTACTGAGTTGAGCTGGATAGTAGCAGTACGCGAATCTATAGGATTTTGTTTGTATATCACCATTTTTTGAGTGTAAACTGGAAATTCTTAATTTTACAGGCCAGATACATGAGCCAACAGTTGATTATTAACATTCAAAAACTACAAAGTGTCATCATTTATATAAAATATCCTGTTTGATTTGTAACGCCAATTCAAGCCATAATTATCCAGAGGACTCAAATTACTAACTGTATGCGCAGCAAAAGTATAATGCTCTCTGATTTGCTCAGTATTGTTGGTATACTATTTTAAATCAAAGCATCCAAAAACCACAGTCGTTCGGCTCAGATCGGTATTGACTGTATATTTAATAACCAGGTAGTCGCCAAGAGAGGCCGATATTGCGATATTTGAACCGAATTTATAGTAAACAGCTTGCAGATTGATGCCTTTAGTTATTTTACTAGTTTTGCTGAGGACTATCCTAAACTGATAGGTATGGAACATGTCGAATATCACAATAAATGTCAATATTTCCTACTAATCAAACAGAGATGTCTACTTTCGAGTTATAGTGCTAACTATTTTGGCATCGGAAGGTATCTGTATATGTCTTTGCGTCCACACTTTCATTAAATTTATTCTTTGGGGATTGGAGTGGATGTAAGGGAACCTGACGAACTTGATGTTGCCCTATTAGTCAATAACTTGTTGTTCTTCAAGGAAAACTTCGAAAGGGTCATAGTAAATTTAAGAGTTACATAGAGTTAACATAACAGTATACAAAATTTTGGTGATGTCAATATTAGGTGCAGTGCTGTTGGAGATGAGTTAGAGATTGCAAATCGTAGTGGAGATATCCTGCCCATCAATTCTATCCAATTAGATAAATCTTATGGTTTATTGCACTTCCCATACAGTATAGAGCACTGCTATTTTTTCACTATAAATTACTATGATGTCATCATTGAGCAGCATTTTGGGGATTGCATTTGGCTAGAATTGCATTATGATTTCATCCAAGATGAATCCTTTGAAGGAAGCTGTTGAGGTTAGTGTTAAGTAGTATTCTTTTTAGTCGTTGAGGTTGATTCTCCAGCAGAGAGAAATGATTGCTTTAAATGCAGATTTGGAATCCAAACACTGATCAGAATTCAAACTGACTGTTTGAATAGATTTTAGTTGATAGCCAGTGGCTGTGCTGTTGATAGGCCAGATGGAGTAGTTTTCCTGCAACTCAACAATGAACTGCTTATCCATAAACCAAACCACATCTCCTTCCTGATCCAACAGTATTTTTGTACTGTATTACAGTGTTTATCTGTGATCAACTGCTATTTTCTGAGTAAACTTAATCCTGTCACCACAATCATCACACTCAACCGAGTAGTTGTAAATACTGCCAGTAAACCAAAATCTGTCGTCAATAATTAGCTCTTCACTAACATTGACGTTGGTACCACGACCTGGAAAACGGCTGCCTTTAGATATGCCACTGCCAATATTGGATAGACTTATTCTAAAGTGATGAGCATGTAGATCATCTTCTGTCGATAGTAAAACTGTAACGCTTTCTGTATATTTTTCGACTGGATAGTACGCTTTACGGAAGTTAAACTTGATGGATGGAGTGAGGTGAGCTTGATTACACTTACAGACAAAGTAACTCAAGGATGGACCATTCAACAATTGTAGACTGATAATATTTTTGCTTTAAGGTTCTCCCCCATGTGCAAATACAGCTAACTGCTCATCTTTATCAAGGGTTGTATAGATATAGTCACTGGCAATCGAGATAAGTTCAGTAAAAGCAAACACTTTAATCGTTATGAGTTTGGTCTGAGGGTCTAATAAATATACAGCAAGATGTTTGGAATCGAGTAATTTGTAGTAATTTTATTAAGATTTTCTCATGGAAGTGAGTTTCATACCATCAAGATTCAACTCTCTTTGGAAGACTAGTTTATTACTATCATCCCACCTGTAGCACAGCACCTTGTTATTTACTAATGAGAGATAAATCGCATACGACTAAGTAAGTACCAAAGATCCATTACTGGCTTCAGGTAAATTAATGCGACCAACAATCTCTGGTCTGTTGAGGCTAGCTCCATATAATCTGACGGTCAGCAACTAATCCCACTGCCTAATCAACAGAGTCTGATGTTGATTCTTACTAAAGAAGATGTTATTAGGAGAGAAATACTCTCCAGGAAACGATTTAGCAGTGATGTTAGATATACAACTGCAGCTAACATCGTTGAGACTGTATATCAATATCTATTTGCGGTAGCGTAGGAGCACGAACAGTTTGCCCCC
>Ga0194117_10004952_pt1 | contig 12379 bp, 15 predicted proteins | sample TA2MahsurfametaG_FD_160579 | JGI IMG/M metagenome (GOLD analysis project Ga0194117, IMG submission 160579) | Freshwater microbial communities from Lake Tanganyika, Tanzania - TA2015009 Mahale N1 surface | ecosystem: Environmental > Aquatic > Freshwater > Lake | place: Tanzania: Lake Tanganyika...
TTGTTGTTGTTGTTGTTGTATAGCTGGTACTTCTACGTCTTTTAGCGATAGAGCTAACGCCGTATCTAAGGATTGTTGTTGTATAGCTGGTACTTCTACGTCTTTTAGCGATAGAGCTAACGCCGTAGCTAATTGTTGTTGTTGTTGTATAGCTGGTACTTCTACGTCTTTTAGCGATAGAGCTAACGCCGTATCTAAGGATTGTTGTTGCCGATGTAGTTGCTGCTGTCGTCGCTGCTGTCGTTGCTGCTGTCGTAATCGTCGTTGTTCTCGTTGATGTAATTCTATTTGTTTAGCAGGGTTTAAACGAAACACTATGGATTTAAGTGTTTCGATTTGTCGTTTTTCATCCCGTTCTTTATCATCTATCCATGTCGTCAATTCAGGCATTAAATCTTTAAAGCCTTCAAAATTAACTCTAAATCGTAAGTAGTTTTTCAATTTTTTACATGTTTCGTACGCTGAAACTTTATATTTTTTCATATAGTCAACGTTTTCCCTTAATATATCACGTTGTTCTTCATCTAAACCAATAGGATACATAAGTCTATCACTATTTAGTGAGTCCGGTCCACCACTGTTCAATCTTTCTATAACATCCGTAAATTCATCGGATGGACTATAAAATACATTATAATGAATATCACTGACGTAATGTAATCTAGCGATCTGTAGTTTCTCAGTACGGAGCTCATGTTTAGGGTAATGTAGTGTGTTAAAATCATACGTCTCTGGATCGTATTTATGAATATCAATATAACAATTGAAAATGGGCGTCGCAAATTCAATTAACAGATCCATCATAACTGTAGTGAACTTACCTGATCGTTCTAATTCTATAACCGCTTCATCATATGATTTTCGTTCATCATAACTTTCGTAAATAGATATGGGTGACAGTGTTTCTTCTGTTAGTTTATAGTCTGGATGTTGTCTTAAAAAGTCACATGCCATTCGTCTATATTGGCTATGATTACTATCATTACCATTCATAGCATAACAGACCGAACGAAAAAAACAATTACCATCTCCATGTATAACAACATATATTGCATTGTATTCTATACATAAATGTTGTATAAATGTTTTAGTTATAAGTGTCTGTAAATCCAATTCTGTCTTCGCTAATTCCGATTTTGTTCTATCCAACTTGGATTTTCTTGACGACATACGAACAAATATATATTTTTATTACATAAAATATATATATATATATATTTTTTTTTTTACACATATATTATTTCCATCCAAATCGACACATATCCATTGGTCACCGCCAACATTGACAACGTTCGGTTGAGCAGAACCAACGGGTAAGCATTCAGAATAACAATACCCTATATTGTTTGTTTGATATATAATATAAGATGGTATTGTTGTCGAGGAAGGAATCGGAGAATAATTTGTTGGCGGTGAGTTATTTTTATATAGTATTAGACGCATAATTATAACCGGTATTCCACATTTGTAAATCATCAGGATAGTTTGCAAATACATTTTGTCCCACAGAAGAAGAAACATTGGATGCCGATGCTACAAACCCTTGTGCACAGGCTGTATTATTATTACAACCTTGTGTATTTGGATTAAACGCTATTGTACTATTCGAAGAGCATACATTATTTCCAACCGAATCAACACATATCCATTGGTCACCGCCAACATTGACAACGTTCGGTTGAGCAGAACCAACGGGTAAGCATTCAGAATAACAATACCCGATATTGTTTGTTTGATAAGTATTTGAAGGAATTGTCGATGGTGTAATGGTTGATGTTGATGTCGATGGTGTCATTGTTGATGTTGATGTCGATGGTGTAATGTTTGATGTTGATGTTGATGGTGTAATGTTTGATGTTGATGTCGATGGTGTAATGTTTGATGTTGATGTCGATGGTGTAATGGTTGATGTTGTTGTCGAGGAAGGAATCGGGGAATAATTTGTTGGCGGTGAGCTCTGAGAACTGGAAGAAGAATGTTTTTTGGACAATAATACAGATAGAAGGATGATAATCACAACGATGATAACGATAATAATCACGATAGTGATAACTTTTTGGTTTTTAGAAAGTTTCATTTCTGAAATAGATGATTTTATTTTTAGGAAAAAAAAAAAATCATAAAAATTATTCATATATTATATATTATTTTCTTATGAACTACGGATACTACTGTTATTATACAAATAGTTAGAAGGTATCGTTATTCTACAGTCGCATTATGACCATTTTGCTCGTATAGTATTTTCTATTAAGCATTTCGAATAATCATAGATAGAATGGAATGTTCATTCATTGTTTTGCATTATTGGATGGTGTATAAGCGGTTGGTCTAACATTACACATTACTAAAATTGTTTATATAATCTATATATTGATAATTTTAACTGTGAATAAACACATGTCGTTGATGACATATTATAATGTCGCTGGTGATGTCGCAGATGATGTAGCTGGTGATGTAGCAGATGAAATCGGAGAGTAATTCGTTGTTGGTGAGCTATTTGAAGTTGAATCGGAAGAAGAAGATATTTGTTTTGATTGTATAATTAACACACTAAAAACAGAGATCATCACAATGACGAGAAGAATAATAACCACAATTGCATTAGCGACTGATAACATTTTTCTAATTTTTTTTTATATTAATGAAAAAAAAATTAAATTTTTTTTTATATTAATGAAAAAAAAATTAAATCGAACAATAATATCCAGAATTGGTGATTGCAGTTATCACTGGAACATCATTCGTAGGACAACAACTCATAACAGGTGGCGATGACGGGCAACAAGTTTCGGCTGGACATACAGGAATAAAATAGGGTTGTATTGGATAATAGGGGCGTTCATAATAATAGTGAGGAGGATGATGGCGTTCATAATAATAGTGAGGAGGATGATGGCGTTCATAATAATAGCGAGGAGGATAGTGACGTTCATAATCATGATAAGGGGGTTGTTGATTATATTGAATAATAGAAATTCTGTCCGAATGTTCCGACGGAAAAGGATTTGAATGGTCGTATCGTCTAGTCCTACGAGTATCCTCCTCACGATAATATTTAGGAGGAGAATGTGGTTCTCTCCTGGTATTCTCATATTTGGTTGTCGATGAGGATGAAAGTGGAATAGACGTTGTCAACGAACTGCGTAAAATCGGTTTGGCGACATTCATAACTCAATAATATGTCGTAACGAGATGGTTTCTTTACTTTTACTTATGATAAAAAAAAATATATATATATTATATATTGTTCTACTAAACACATATATCATAAAAAAGGCATGATCCGTTCAACACTTTCCAAAGCACCTTCAGTCCATCCTTGATTCTTTGATATTACTTCACCAACCAAAAATACATTTGGTTCTGGATGCTGTGCGTAATTTATAAATGACAGTCTATTTTTAAACCGAATTGTATCAAGAGGATAATAAAAATGAGTTCCACATTTCCGATAAAAGATGGACAAATCTTGGATCGACACGTGATTCAGAGTTTCCAGTTCTTTGATACTTTTATTCATGACCTTACGTGCATGCTGATTATCTGAATAACTAATCATTCGTATACGTGGCGTAAGTACAATAAACTTCTGGAGTTCATTTTCAACATAATAAGTACCTTTTTTTAAATGATCTGTATCTTTTTCTTTCAGAAAAGCATACATCCGAACAAACGGTTGGATGCCGATTCCTCGTTTAATTTCAGAATACGGATAAGGTTCTAATGATCCAGCGTAGACGATGGTTTTGGCGTGAAATAGAGAACCGTTTTTGGTCGTGATTTGGAATATCATATCCGTACTTTTATGACAGGAAATCATTTCATGACGAAACAATAGAGTGGTGTGCATTAGAGAACGACGTAAACCACGCATCCACTTGTTCCATGGCATGTTAAAGATCTGAATGTTGGACTGATTATCTTCAAATCCATAATCGTATAATGTATCCACGATATCAGCGTCTTCAAAATCAGTAAATCCGTTACTACGACAAAATTGTCGGTATTCTGTTTTAGAATAGAAATTTAGAAAACAATCTTTGAAATTATGAGTGGATCGATGACCACGAATCCATGATTTTTGTTTTTTTAATTCTGTGATATATGATAATGTATCAACGGGTGATGGTTCATGGTGATATATTGAACTATGAAACGGACGGATCGGATAGTCTGGCATTACATCTCGAAGAGATTTCATTAATAATTTATCTTTTTGATAACGTCCAACTCCCGCACCTGTGGCGACTAAATGAGAGTGAAATCGAACTTGGCGAGTTCTTCCTCCTATACATGTATCCTTTTCTATTATCAAAATACGGATCGGTTTTCTATATTTATCTTCTAATCGTCGGGCGGTATATAGACCAGCTGGTCCTGCTCCCACAATGATATAATCGTATAACATATGGTTCACTTGTCTATTTATTTATTTACAAAATAAATAGACATGTTAAAAACAAATGTAGATAAAAATAACGTTCTTCATTTTATTATTCGGCTTTGAGAATACGGGGAATATGACATATGGAACGACATTCTATATTATCACTTTGTAAGATAGGATTATATTGAAAAATATCAATATGCGAAATAATAATTTTCCGACAGCAAATTCGTTGGATACGAAATCGTTCGAAAAAATCGGTATAATCAATTCCTTCGGTTGAATTTGGAGGGGAGTTGGAAAAACGATGAGGATGATTTCGACGATATTCAGCTTGATATTGGTCCAAAGCATCTTGAAATTGTCCGATGACTTTATTACAAGTAAAGCAACGCACTGGTAGCATTCTTGTTTTCGTTTGTGGTTACGTAATAGATTATTTCTACTATCATTGATTTTTGTTTGTGCTCGCTCATTTTTTTTCAATATAAAAAAAATATAGACAATTATTTAAAAAAAGAAGGAAACATAGGAGTTTATATTATTCAGCATAAATTATATCCAGAATGGATAAAAATAGGACATCATAAAATAACGACACGACGACCGAATGTCTATTTTCGTTTTGTGCGTCGAGGATTTCATTCTTGCGTGTGCCCACCACTGCTCCGTCATTACCTTGATTTCAAACACGTTGAATTATTAGCTTTCTATCCAAACTTAACGACCAAAGAGGAAAAACAAATACATCGTTATCTTGAACATGAACAATCCAAAACTAGATACGGTGAATGGTTTAAAGATTGTGAGTTGATGTTATTGTATCAATATATCGAAGTGACGTCTATACAGGGTATTATGAAAATGCCGACTATCGAAGATTTAGAATATGCTAAACAACAACTTAAGGTAGTGGACGAAGAAAAAGAACCGTCTGATATAAATAAAATGGTCGTTCGAAAGAATAATATAAAAAAACAGATAAATAAAAAGAAAAGAAAATAAAATGACACGATTCATTATACCGAAACATTATATATCATGGAATAAATTACATCATTATTTACAACAACAATCCAATTGTTTCTATCATAAATCATCGTATCGACTTATTGAAGAACGATTTGAACCAGACGCATTTCGATATGTCGGAATTTATTATTACCAACCATCGACATTTCGATGGATATCGTCCTTGATGATGACACCCTCGACTTTTTCTGATTATTTTTATTTTAAAATTGAAATTGAAAAACAAACGGAAGAGGAGGATAGTCATAGTGAATGTTTAGTTTTTCGTATTGAATCTCATAAAATACCGTCTTTTTATTTGATTCGAATGATTGGAAAAATACACGAGGAAAATACGAAAGACAGTCGATGCGAATTTGAAATACAACGATTTGATATCGACACGCCATCTAATTTTATCGTTAAAAAAATTAAAGATCAAGTCATTCGAATTTTAGAAAAGGAGATACGAGATATTATCCATTGTTTATTATAATAAGACTTTCGTCCTATGTTTTGTGTGTGTTATCAATTATGGAAAGAAGAAGAAGGAGATGATTTGATATATTTGTGTGTTAAATATTCATGAATGAAATGTTCAAGACTTCGTTCTTTTGTATTCTCGTCATCCTCTGTCTGTACGACACATCCACAATCATTACTATTATTATTGTTTGAAACACGAAGTTTGGAAGACTGTATGTGTTTTGTTTCTGTTGTTTTTTTTTTAATCGTCATTGGATTATGAACAATTTTCTTTTATTTTATTTTGTTCAAGTTTTTTTAAAATTTTATGCAATAGTTTTTCCAAATGATCAAAACGAAGTGTTAATTCTTGTGTATTCATGGTATTCCATTTTCGATTCGATGGATTGTCTGTGTGAGAGGAAGAAGACGTGGAAGTTGATTGCGATTCTTCGGATAAAATGGCTTTTATTTCCTGTTCTGATTTACTATACAGAGACATTAAAGTGGATACGGTGTATCCATGTCGTTGGTGTTGTTTTTTGATCATGGATTCGATACGCATTCGTATGGCTTTTTCCGTTCGACCGTGTTTTTTAGCAATGTCGGTGATTGGAATTTGCTGTTGCAATTCTTCTAGTAATTGAGATTCTTCTTCAGGAGTCCATAACGTTCCTATATTGTTCATGTTTATGAATAATAATGTTTTAATGATGAGGAGAATCATCTATTTAAATAAAATTTATTACGAACAACTATGGTTAAAAAAAAAAATGAGAAAAAGATAAATCATCGTCTTACAAATAGAAAGATAAACACACATTTGAAAAGAAAGAACGACTGACGCTAATGGATAACGAAATGTTGTTTCAATTACGATGTATTGAGAAATCCATTATTTTGTTACCCGTATATTTGGATTGCAAGTATGAAAAAGTTATCTATGAACAAATGAAAAAGGAATGCGAACATAGATGTATTAAAGATGTTGGATATATTAGGAAAGTGGTTCGGGTATCGAATGTGATGAAAGATGAAATTATGAAAATGACGCCTTCGATTAGTATGAAATTACAAATTGAAGTCGAGACTTATTTACCGAAAATCGGGGATGTGTTGCATTTAAAGGTCGAATTTGTGTTTACACATGGTATCTTTTTTAATTTCAATAGTCTAAAAATATTGATTCCTATTTATAATTGTCCATTGTATGAATTGAAACAAGAAACAAATAATACAAGTCAACAGACCATGTATTTAAAGCGTGAAACAGATTCTCATGAAATTCGAAAGGATCAGAGGATCTTGATTCTACTGACGAATATACGTTTTGAAAAAGATAATTATTCATGTCTTGGTAAATTATTATCATGAAAAAAAGAAATATATTGTTCAGTCAATAGAGATAGTGTCTAAAATCAGATAAAATGTGTAAAAAACATCCTTATCCTTGTCGATGTAATGACAAGACTCCTTCTTTATCGGTTTTTTATGATTTAGGACCACAAGAACAACTAAATTTAGTCTTATATCAACGTATCAGTCAATATTATGTACAGCAATCGAATCAGTTATGTACGGTCAATGCACTCACGGATTGGTTATGTGGAAATAATAGTTTTTGTGATCCATTACAGATGAATCAAACATGTAAAAAATGTAAAAAATGATTTGTGTTTTAACTTTATATCTTGTGTATTTAAAGTTAAAACAACTTGATTCGGATCATAATAAAATGTTCTTCTTTTCTCGACTATTATTTTTTCAATTTCCAGTGCTTTTGTTACGACCCAAACAATTATACCATCCACAAGCCTCTTATCCCGTCCCTGAATCTCATTATATTCAGTCGATGCAAGAAAATAACCAGCATTTACTGCTGTCCACCATTTACGAAAAAAATCTACGTTATACGTCTATTTTATATCCGAAAAAACGTGATAAACATCACAAGATGGAGGATGATGAGGACCTAACGAATAGGTCATGTTCTGTCTTGGTTCAATGGAATGATACAACCGTCGGTCAATATGTACATGAATCCCATTTATATAGAATGAATCTCTATGGTCATATCACTAAATTTCACTTGACCCAAGGTAATCAAACCGAGGAATGCTTTTTTCCATTGGAAAAGGGAGATTTTGTAACGGGATTCCATTATGAACCTTCCACGGAGTGTAAGTTTATTGTCACTTTCCATAATCATCTGTATATCGTAACGAAACAACGAAAAATACACCTATATAAAACAATAGCACCTTTTTCTGCCTGTCAATATATACATAAAATAAAAGTCTACGAACAAAACTCGTCCACGATGATTTTAATATTACAGTCAACAGTAGGTGAATTTATTTATTTGAAATTGACGCTACCTCTGCAACCAAGCAACACCCATCAAGGAATTGATAATTTTAGGATTCGACTACTCGTGCCTTCGTCGAATGTCATTGATTACGAGTTGTTTCAAAAAGAACATTTATTCTTCTTGGCGGAATCGACCCATTCGGATCGACAAATGATTATTTATTTTAATATGAAAAGTATATCATCCGATTGTAGAGATTTAAATGATAACTGTTTTCGACAATTTCACGTAGACAATGACAACATTTTCATGTATAATGATAAATGGAAAAAATGGGTGGATTATACTAGTCGATTGATAAAAAAAGAAGGAAACTGATAATGTTCCAGTAATTGACTCATGATTTGTTTGTAGTTGTAGGAATGCGTGTTCGAAATGGTATATAACTGTCCTTTTTGAAGATCATATACATGAATACCATGTATTTTACCCCATTTTTGATATTGTTTAAATAGATAGCTATGTAATAAAGACTGATACAAGCGATTAAAAATAACATCTCTGGACATGCTGAATTCTATCAGGATACGTTGAATTGTCTCGTAAAAGTCAATCGAAGACGTAATACCGTATTTATACCCATCTGTGTAATAAATACGATCACTCTCAATCTCTTCTTGGAATCCGAGTTCTGATAATTCTTGTGGATCTTCGATCGTTTGGACACATGAGATGGATTGTTGAAATTGGATATGATACTTTGAATGACTATTTTTAAGATAGGAGATATATTCTTGTAGATTATGATACAGGGGTTGAAATAAATCGGGAGGGTTATGATAATGAGATAATAAGGATGGAACAAAAACATGGTCTAAATATTCATTATAAAAAATGGAAAGTTTCCAAAAAAAGAGAAAATTAAAACCATCGGTTTCGGTATCTTCCTGAAAACTTTTTTCAAGGGTTTTAAAGAATTCGTCCTGAAAACAGGATTGGAGAATGAGATGGGGCTCTGAAAACGAGAGCGTGGGTAGATGTTTTATGGATTCGAACCATAACGTCGGATTACGAACGGCATAGACATTTAAACGAGCATCTTTTACGAAGGAGGTGATGGTGAGGTCGTGTTGATAGGAAATGCGTTTGGTTTGATAGAAATCGACATAGGGACTCCATAATTTTCGATACAATCCAAGATTGGTATGTCGAATAAATAGTAATTTAGCCATTGTATTATAGAGATACAGCCGATCTTCTTTTTCATGACAAGAGAAGGAGAATCCGAGTTGTATTTTCTGACAATGTAGTGTTTTGAATAATTTGGATAAATTATCTTCCGTTTGTAGGTGGATAATGTTTTTGATGGGTGTCAACAGAGGCATCGTCCGAATCGAGGAACGTGATAAGAACGGTGTCTCTTTTTTTGTATATGTTGCAAGGGTCGCAAAAAATGGGTTATCAATGCGTTCCCATGCATAATAAGATAGAGACTTAAGTTCTTTATATTTACGTATGAAATAGTGACTTGGGTTCAAACGAGTCATTCCTATCAATAAATAACGAGTAGAACGAGTTAAGGCTACATTTAATAAGGAATGGGATAGTATTTCGTCCATCTTGTAATAATGTCTTTCTTCGGGAATCACATTTCCAGAAAACCCTAGGAAGAAAATCACTTTATGACCTTTGCCTTTGTCTCCATGAATACTCAGCATTTTGAGCTTGTCTTGATTATCAATCCAATCAATTGGAATTCGCTCATTGAATACTGTCTTGGTTTTGGAATAAGAAATGGAAGCTTCTAATTGGTTTTTTTTAAATAGTTGATATAGATATTGAAATACATATTGATGATTGCTTTTTTTCATAATGATTGCGATATCCGAATACTGGATACTTGGATCTAATTGGAGTAATCGTTGAATCATTTGAAATAACTGATTGGCGGTGTGAAAACTTCCTCGCTGGGTCGAAATGAGATCATGACAGAAAAAAAGCGGTTTATTCTCCGCAATTTCATAATGATGTTGAATCGGAACAGTTTGATAAAGACGTTGTGATTCTTCCATGATACAATTGACCACCTCAATATGACTCTTCGGACAACGATAACATATATTTAAATGAAACACAGTGGGATGGAGTTCATCCATCAATATTAATGGATGCGTGGATTGTTGAATCGCATGTGGAAAAATGGTTTGTAACATATCACCGAAGACGGCTAAACGAGTATGAGGATTACGTTGAAAAAAATCAATTAATACTTTGACCTTATCATGACTCATGTCTTGAAATTCATCGACTAATATCATAGAGGCTTTTTCGCCATTTTTTAAATAGAAATGTTCTACATTTCCATTTTGAATTGCTTCGAGCAACATCTGTGTCTTTTTTTCATAATCCTGTGCTACGGAATAGAGAGAATAGTCTAATCGTTGTAATTGATAATGAATGAACGCATCATAATTTGCGATTTCAATACTATTATTCTTATATGTACCTAGATAATGATTACTCATCCCATACTGATACATGTAAATGGATAACATTTTCTCCATTCGTCTCGTGATTTCGTCGGTCACGGAACCAACGAGGGTCAGATAAATGACATGATAATCCTCTGTCTGTCGTAAAGGATGCAAACCACATTTAATCATTGTATCGGTCTTCCGACTGCCCGCACAACCAAGGATTTTCTTGATTCGCGAATCGTCGGTCACGATCCTTTCTTGTATGGTAGAAATAAAATCGAGCATTTTTATTTCTATCTTATTTATTTATATCATTATTTTCCGACAAATTGGACATTTAGAGGACACCGAGATCCATTTCGATAAACAAGACACATGATATTGATTTTGACAGTCACAATATTGATATCGAATCGAGATCGTGGACGAAGTATTGATCGTGTCCAGACATATATAACAAGTTTTCAATCTATCTTCTTCTTCCCCTCCTTGTGGAAGGACAATCACATAATTTTGATGGATAATAATTAACATCAAGCATAAAATATACTGTTGTAATAACAAATAAACGGAAAAATCGTAATAATACGATTTATTTACGTGATGATACAATAATAGATATTGAGATAAAAGTGTCAAAAAGGGGCGATATGTCGGTTTGATCATATGAGTTAATTGAAAGAGTGTCGTCATCCCACAGGCTATTTCACATGGAAAAACCCACCATTTCATTACCGACGGAGGATAACAAAAGAAAAGTGCGTACATCATTTTACAGGTGTACAAAAAAGTTTGTAACGATAATAATTTCTGATAATCGTGTAGCATAGAGAGTTTTTGTCTTGTTGGTTATTTTATAAACAAACAAAATTAGAATTATTCTTTATTATTCATTTTTTTTATTTAAAGAAATAATAAGTATTTGTATAAATCATGACAGTCGCTGCATCCTCCGAATCTGATTCTCGAATATTAACATTCAAAGCTATATGTAATTGTGTGAAAGACTTGAATGAATCCTTCGGAAATCGTCAAAAATCATTATTATTATACGCAACCTTGATTGAAAAAACAGGGATTATGCATGAAGAACCCATTAACAAACATATTAAAATCTTTTATCAGTTTGTAAAAGAAAACGAAGACTCCATTCTTAATAAAAACCGTTCTCTGAAAGTATTTAAAATTACATATAGCGACAAAGTATGGATCGATTTTGAACCTATATTCCAATGGGCCGACTCCGAAGAAAGAGAGGCCATTTTCAGTCATTTGTTAACCTTGTTGGCTTTGTTAGAACCAAGTAGTACTGCCAAAGAAGTTTTGAAGCGTGAGATTGAATCCAAAAAGAAGGTGGGCGAAAAACCGAATGAAGAATCCTTTTTGAAGGATATTATTCATAAAGTCAGTGATCAGATGGATGACCAAGTGGACAATCCATTACAGTTAATGAATAAAATGATGTCTTCAGGTGTGTTTGGAGAGATTGTGGAGAATATGAATTCTTCCATCAATAAAGGAGAACTGGATTTAGGGAAAATGGTCAATTCGATTCAAATGGTCATGAGCAATTTAGGTAATATAATGCCTCCTTCTTCCTCTACCTAACGTTTTGTGTTCGTGTGTAAGGAATGAATGATTCTAAAAATAGAATTTGGTTTCTATGTTTTACACCACCATTGTCCGACATTTATTCCGTCCGACATTTAAAATGGGAAATTT
>Ga0194117_10004956_pt1 | contig 12376 bp, 14 predicted proteins | sample TA2MahsurfametaG_FD_160579 | JGI IMG/M metagenome (GOLD analysis project Ga0194117, IMG submission 160579) | Freshwater microbial communities from Lake Tanganyika, Tanzania - TA2015009 Mahale N1 surface | ecosystem: Environmental > Aquatic > Freshwater > Lake | place: Tanzania: Lake Tanganyika...
CCCCCTTAATTAAAATAGCCTCGCCTTCGTCAATTCCTGGTGGTAGCGTAACATAAACTGTCTCTTTTTCAAATACTTTATTACCATTTTCCATAAGCCAACGCTCAATTTCAATTGGAACAGATATACCTGTTAAAACTTGTTCTAAAGACAACTCAATTTGCTTGACAATAGGCTCTGGTTTTTGGAACATTTGTTGAAAACTTATGCCGCCGGGTCCGTGAAAAATATGGATATTGGCTCCTTGTGGGAAACCTCCCATGCCACCTTGCCCAGGAAATCCCTGAAAGCCAAACTGCATTCCCGGTATTCCTCCACCAAATAATGTACTAAATAAGTCGTTAATATCGACATGTTGTGGGCCTCCGCCACCGGCTCTAGCAAATGGATTTGGATTCTTTCTATTAAAGTCGTATTCTTCTCTCTTTTGTTCGTCTCCTAATGTTTCATAAGCCTCATTTAATTTTTGGGTCATATTAATTGACTCTTGGCTGCCTCCATTTTTATCAGGATGCCATTTCATTTGCAAACCTCGATATGCCTTTTTTATTTCTTCAGGCGATGCGTTTTCATTTATACCTAAAATAGTATAATAATTATCTGACATTATTATTATATAAAAAGATATACTTAAATAATAATTAACGTATAATATTATGTCCTTATTTATTCATAAATACCAACCACTTTATTTCAAAGATTTTGGCGATAACAATGAAGTTGTTAAAATGCTAAAAACGCTCGTTTTAATTGATGATATAAATATTCTTCTTATTGGAAATATTGCTTCCGGTAAAACTTCTCTCTTAAACACATTAATTAGAGAATATTATAGCGGTTATACTCCCAAAGAATATGAAGAAAATGTGCTTTGCATTAATAGTCTTAAAGAACAAGGAATTAATTATTATAGAACAGATGTTAAAACATTTTGTCAAACATGTTCCAATATAAAAAATAAGAAAAAAATTGTTGTATTAGACGATATTGACCTGATTAACGAGCAAAGTCAGCAAGTGTTTAGAAATTGCATTGATAAATATAGCCATAACGTCCATTTTATATCGTCTTGTAACAATATTCAAAAGGTAATTGAAAGTCTTCAATCTCGGCTCACAATTTTACGCGTTCAACCACTAAAGAGAGAAGACCTAAAATCTGTAATTAATAAAATTAAAAACGCAGAAAATATTAACATTACAGAAGATGCGGAAGAGTTTATTATTAATATATCAAACAACACAGTTAAAATATTAATTAATTATATGGAAAAATTTTTGCTATTAAAGCAGCCAATTACATTTGAATTAGCAAATCTTCTTTGCTCTAATATTAGTTTTATTATTTTTGAAGAATATACAGATTATATTATTAAAGGCGAACTTAAAAAGGCAATTAATCTGGTTTATAATTTAGTTGATAAGGGCTACTCGGTAATGGATATATTAGACAATTATTTTATGTTTGTAAAAAGCACCAATATTTTAACAGAAGAACAAAAATACAATATTATTCCTTGTATTTGCAAATATATTACTATTTTTCACAACATACATGAAGACGAAATTGAGTTGTCTTTATTTACAAATAATATTATACAATTGCTTAAAAAAGAGTAGATGCTGGTGTTTTATTTTAAATTTTTTAATATATTTATAATATAGCAAAAATGTCTACACAAATATTTAAAAATACTATACCAAATGATATGTTATTTAATTTACTTAATGAAATATGTTTAAAAAATGAAAAACACTATACATTTAACGGTGAAGCATTTAAACGAGGCGTTTATAAGGAATTAATTCAGGAATTTATTACTCAATGTGTGCCTTATTATTACTTATCTAAACGCAAATATTTAGAAAAACCGCTTACATTTAATTCATTTGCAACTATTTTACGACAAATATGTAATTTTAACAAAATTTCATATACATCTCAAATTAAATATGATAAATCTACTTATGGTATAGAATATTATATTTATTATTAATAACGTCTTCTGGAGCCGCCGGTTTGTTTGTTATTTTTTTTGGTTTTATTTTTTTTAGATTTTGGTTTATAATTATAGTCATCTTCTTCATCATAATCTAAATCATCTAAATCTTCAATTTCTTCAAGAATAATGTTTTCTTCATCGTTGTAATCCTTATCATTATCAGACTTTAACATAAAAAGTCCAATTCCGCCTGCTGCTAAAATAGCAGTTGCTAAAAGTAATGACATTGTTTCATTCATATTTATAATATAATTTCTTAATTTAATTGACAATTTTAAACTCAATTAAATTAATTTAATGTCTTTTTGTTTTTCTTCCTTGGCTCCTTTTATATTTTCGTGAATATCTTCTTCCACCAAAATATCCATTTACTGCTGTTGAATTATATTGTGAGTTATATTGAGGCTCTGAAGATCCTGAAATTAAATTCTTACCTCTTGTATCCCATAAATATAATCCTACGCCTGCAATGGCAATTGCTGTTCCTGCAATAATAAATGCTCCTTGATCAAATCCTCCCATTTAATATATATTTATATTTTATTTATTTTATTTATTTGATGTCTAAATAAATAAAAGTATTTTAATTTTAACGTCTTCTACGAGTTCTGCCACCAACACTATTGCGGTGGGTTGCAGTACGATTTCTATTTGCGGTAATAGAATTTTGACCACCAGATGATCCACTCATCATCATATAGCCTAAAATTGCAATTCCGGAAATGACAATATTCATAACTGCCATACTATCTGCTTGATTTAGTCCCATTATAATATATAATTATATTATAAACAGGTTTAAAGGACTTTGTCCGGCGGTCATTTCATTTATTCAAAGAAATTACCAACCTTGCGAATCATTCTAAAAAGACGCTTAAATCTCTTTACGGAATGAGGCTTGTTATTATATCCAGAAATTTCGTAGTCTTTGTGGTCGTTTTCATTTAAGAATTCAAACGTAATGTCATTTGAATTATCAGGGAAATTATCATAATTATACAAAATTTCATTTACATTATTGTCAGGGCAAAAAAGATATTCCATAAAATCCGCTAAATCGGACTCATTATCGCATTCATATGAGTAAGTGCACGATTGAATCGCAGGAGTCCATCTTCTACGACCTCTTACAACATAAGTTTCAATACTTTGGTCGTAAAAAATATAAACAGTTTGGTCGAGTTGCTCCGTGTCGGAATCAATCTCTTCAAACTTTAATACAAGGCAATCAGGAACAGAAGTTTCGGTAAATTCGGTCATTGTTACTATAATTAAGTCTTATCTTTTTAATATATTTTTAAAATATATTAAAATAAGTAATTTACAAGGATGATTTAACGAGCAGGATATGGTATCATTTGTAAATTGTCACCAAGCATGTTTGGCTTTAAACCCCAATATGGTGCGTCACTTGGAACACGCCAAAATCCAACAAATTTATCTTCAATTTTTTTATTGGTATATGGCTCTAATGGTTTAAGGATAGTCCCTTGTTCTCCAGGAGCAACAGAGAGAAGAATATAATTACCTATAATTGTATCAGATTCCAAGACTTGTTGTTCGGATAATCTTGCAAACCACTCATATTTTCTTCTATTTAACACCTCTTCTGCCGGTATCAAGATGCCATATGTGCCTTGATATAAATCCAAATATTTATTTGACATTAAGTCGTCCAAAATAATTTGCTTTTCCGCTACTGTTTTGGTGCCAATTTCAACACCTTCAATCATATTCATTTGTCCCGATTGTATTTTTTCTGCGCACCACTTATTAAAGTCGCCTAAAAATTTGGATTCCGCAGTATAATCGTTTGAAATTGTGTATTGAATATATTCGCATAATTGTCTAACAGTCTCGCATTCTTTGGGTGCGCCACAGAATCGCAAATTTGGAAAGAAATCGTAATCAACTGAAGACGAATTGCGGTCTATGGTTTCACATACAAACATTTTCTCTCCTCTAATGCCTTTGTTATATAGCCCTTGAAGATCCTTAATACAAACAAAAGAAAGAGGACATTGTAATCCGCCATACATATATAAAAGTTTTGCCATACCTAACATACGCATTTTAGAGAGAACTGGATCAGAAATAGAAGTCATATTAATATTCCAACCAGGAATTAATTTTTTGAAGGATGAATCGTCGACAATGCAAATAGTAAAGGATTCGTCGCAACATTTTATAATACTACGAACGGTTAAATATAAATAAGGTTGGTTTAAGTCAAATGAACTACGAGAGCCAAATGATAGCCAACGTCTTGAGTTATATTCATAAGGAATATGAATCCATAAAATGGGTTTTTTACTCTTACCTAAAGTATCATCGTCTAATAAATATTGTTGAATATTTTCGTATATATCGATGCTTTCTTCTCTTTCTCTCTTGTCTTCATATCTTCTATATAAAATACCCAAAACAAGTAATATAAATAAAAGTATTAATAAATTGGAAATTGATTTCATATATTATATTTTTATATTTTATTTTTTATACTTTTTAAAGAATATTAAAATTTATAAATTAAGTTAAAAGCCTATTATTGAAATGTAATCGTACAACAACACGCAAAACACGTGTAATTATAGTGGCAACAACTGCTTTTATCACATTGAAACTCGTGTATCCAAGTGCAGCAATCAAAACAAACGCATAATAGGCAATCCGTTTGGTCGTAAAGTCTATGACTAAATGAGCCCTTATATTTATATCCGTATGGTAGGCAGCATATAACGGGTTCATCTGATATTTTTGGCGATTTATTTATTGCTTCTGTTAGCGCAACAGAATCGAGTCTACTATTTCTATGTTCTTCTGATTCTTCTATCATTGTATTAAACTATAGAGAAAATTTTTCTTTATATTTGTTTGAAATAATATATATTAATTTAAACCTACTTAAAGAGCGCAGAAAACTTAAAATAAATTAAGTTAAAAGCATATTATGTAATAAATATAGTTTTAATGATAAATAATGAAATAATATCAGAGTTACATAAGTTTAACAAACCAGATAAGAATTTTTTAAAGGATAAAGAATGTTTAATATGCTTAGAGTCTATTGATTTAGAATTACAGCAGTTAGTAAAATTACCATGTAATTGTGCTAATTGTGTTTATCATATAAAGTGTATAGTGCAATTATTAAATTCAGGACAAAATAAAAATTTTTGCCCTCATTGTAAAATAAATTATACTTTAACTCAGCGTGAAGAAGAACCGCAACTACATGTAATAAATAATAATGGTCGTATTAGAATGTTTGTAACTATATTATACGTCCATATTTTGTCAAATTCAATAATGAATGTTATAAATATATCTGAATCAAAAGATTATCCACAAGAAGACGCAAATATAGTATCAAAAATATTAGTAATGTGTTCTTTTTTAAAATTAATTATTAATGCTTATATTGTAGTAAAAGTAAAAGGCGAAGTAGAAAAAATAGAACATTATTTAAGTTTTAGTTATGCATTTCAAACATTGTTATTTATATTATTTATCTGTTTATTATCGTCTATAAAAAGAGATTACGATTCTATAGTATTATTAATAAATAATATATTTTTTTATTTTGGTGACTTACTATTCAGAATAGCAATGGAGTTTAGAGTATTAAATATAATACAAATACAAAATTAATGTTTCTATTTCGGTGGATGCTTTGCTAATGCATCCATTAAATTTTTTCCACATCTAGCAAAAAATTGATGTAACTGAACGGGATCTGAGCCTGTAATTATGTCATCGGGAATATATGTGCCATTTCCTTTTTTATAGCATAATAGCGCAGGAATTCCATTCACCATTTTTTTAGACTTTAAAAATGAATATAAGTCGAAACATTGGTCTACGTCAATATCCGCACATACAACTTCTGGTGGTGAAGACGCAAAAAAGCCGTGAACTGCGGATTTAATTGTTTTACATGGTCCGCACCATTCCGCTCCTAATTTAATAACTATTATACCTGGATTATGCTGTAAAAGAGTCATAAACGCGTTTCTATCTGCAATTTCACTAATTACTTGTTTTGACATATAAGTATTCTAATAAATTAAATTTAAATATTAAATGTAATTTATACTAAATATTTTTATCTACAACTACTTCCTTAAGAACATTCTTGATTATTTTTTCGTTTTTCTCAAAATCATTATCGCCTTTACCACCCATCGATTCATATACAATTTTGTGATATTGGTCTCCAAATTTGGAGTGATATGTCATACAGTCAGGATGCTTTTCTTTAAATTTGGAAAATAACTTCATATTTTTTGACACCACTTTTTTTATTAATTTATGCATATGGGATTTATCTTCATCTTTTTCCCATTTATTATCATCTTTAATATATATAGTTTCTCTCTTTTTATCAGTGCAATGAACGGGTCTTTTGGTAATATCTAATGCCTTTAAATTTTTTACAATAATACTTGTTATTCCTTCAATATATCCTTTCTCTCCAACTCGTTCTAAATCACATAATTCCATCTTTAATGAATCAACAAATTCACCTATATTCATTGCTTCTTTACATGTTTCATTTAAAAAGAAATTAAGATTAAATGCTTTGTTATGTGAATTGGTGTGAGTTGTTGTATTGTGACTGTTATTATGTGTTCCATTTTTAACAACCTCTAAAACCATATTTTGTTGTTCTATTGCCTTTGTTTGTTGTTCCATCATCATAGCTTGCTGTTCCATCATCATATTTTTCATCTCTGAATTTTCCTTCATTAGATACTTCATAATTTCCTTTAATGCATCGATTTCTTCTTCTTTTAATGTTTGTTTTTCATTTACACAAACCTTTTGATGTTTCCATAAGCCAGCATTTGTTAAATATTTTTTTCCACACTGACAAATAAATTCGGCGTTTTTTTCCATTTCCAAATCATTTCCATTGTGACGACGAATGTGTTTTTGGGTTGATATATGTCTTAACCATTCTGAATTTTTAGAGCATATAAATAAGCATTTTTCACAAGAAAATTCGGCGTTTTTGGCGTTTTCCATTATATACAATATGGAAATAAAAAAAACGCCTAAAGATTCCGAAAAATAAAAATAAAAAAATTTATCGTAACAAAATGAAAATTATTTTTTTGGTCACCAGACGCTAATTTTTTTTTATCGTCACAAATTAGATTTTTTACAACATCGTTTTGGAAAATTCAAAAAATGGACATTTATAAATGTCCAAAATTGAAAATTCAAAAAAACTTTCCCCAAAAAATTTCAATTAATATAATAAATTGGAAAAACAACTTAAAGAAACTACAGAAACAAATTATAATAAAAAAGAGTAATATTCGACTATGTTGATATCATTTACGAACTCTTCTAATTCGTCAATATCAATATGAGGTAAGTTAACATGTGCCTCCCAAAAGTAGCGACAATATGCCCACATAAAGGTGCAATCTGTTTTATACCATTCCGCATGATTATACATCAAATTCTTATGCAATTTAGGCGGAAGGTACTGTAAACTTTGCTTGGGAAGAACATAGCATAATTGGACTAGTTCTGAAACGGGTTTTGCTTTTTGTGTGACGACAAATTCCTTTTCAGTAATCGGAATATGGTGGATAAGGTCTTGAAGAAGTGGAGGATAACTATAATTATAACACCATCTCCAATCAGCGCAGCCAATAGTGTAATATTTCATAGTCCATTCTAGAGCCTCCAAATAATTCTTACAAACCGCTGCAACATTTGCTTGAGTTGGCCTCATATTAAATAAATTATCATAATATCTTTCCTGCCAATTGGCTTTATATGGGTTTATTTTCTTTTCAATAGAACGCTCATAAAGTGGAATTGACATAAATTGGTTTAACTGGTCTTCTGCAGTAATATTTGGTAAAGGATGCTTTTCTTTTCTGTCGCGCTGCTTAGTTTCCTGCTTTAAAAACTCTTCTTCATTATCGGCTAGAAATTGCACCAATTTTCTTACATTTTTCCAATAAATTGTGTGACCGTCTGTTAAAATATCGCGACTACCACCAATAGTAGCCTTATACGCATTTAGCATCTTATCAACTCCACCAGTGCGAATATTTACCGCAGGAAAATGCGGCATAAAATCGTTGCCAAGAAAAAAGCAAAGAAAAATATAATCATATACACGATTCACCGTCAATTCTTCGCCGTTATTCATATCTAGGGTTATGGTCTTAGCCAACTCTGGAATATCTAAAACATAAGACTCATTTGGCTCTAATTCAGAGTTAAGCGACTTGATAAATTCGGGCGTCTCTCTAAATAGATAAATATTCGGCGCAATTGGAAGATGATTAATGGAAAGCATAATAAGGTCAGCGTCTAATCCGTAAATAATCGTGTTTTTGTCGGCGTGTGCTTCAGGACATTCGCGAATAAGTTCGAACAATTTATGCTCTCCTTCGCCAGCATATTTGCTTGTAGAAAGAATAATACTTGACACGCCAAATTTTTCGGGATTGTCATAATGTGATTCGATTTTCTCATTTAACATCTGCATAAATAGAGTTCCAGGTGTAATTGCGGTGGTGTTCCAAGGATCTGGCTCAATAGATTTGCGGATGGAACGCGTAATGGTGGTTTGATAAGTTGATTTATATCTTCTGGCACGTTGTTGTTCTAATTTAGCAACTGGTGCGACGCCGTCAAACGCAATATAAACGATATTAGTAGGTTTTAATTGTGAAATATAATTGTCGATTTTTCTACAAACCTCATTTAAAATGCCTTTGGTTTCATTTTCTACGATTTTCGTAAAGTCGATGTTATGAACTACGTCATAAATAATTGAATTGCAATCTAAGTAAAGATTGTCAATATGAATAGTATTAGAACTTAACTTTCTAATAATATTCGCGTGATTCTTAACGATGTAACTGAAATATGATGGAATTCCCATTGTTGTTACATTTATTATGGTCTTCTTTTTAATATCTTTGTTTATAATATATTTCACTACTCTTTAGAGAAAAAAGTGGAGCAAAATCATTATATATTACTTTTTAGAGAGAAGTGGAGCAAAAAGTATTTTAACGTCTATATGTGCGCCTTTTGCTTTTTTTCTTATAACGCTTAGTGCGTTTACCACCAACTTTGGGATATTTGCGTAATAAGTCTTCGAAATTTGCCTCCATTTTTACAGCATCCGTTGAATTATTTTCATAAACTGCTTTTTTATCATCTGGATTTACAAAATGAAACCCAATACGTCTATAATAAGATACCAATTTTGACAAATAATAATTGTCATTATAAGAAACACCGGAACGCGGATCATATGGTTCAGCGGATAATTCTATTTTTTCAATTTCAAAATTATTTTCATTATTTTTATTAAATGCTTCCACACGTTTATTTATAAAATTAATAAATGCTATAAATAGTTTCAATCCATCACCTGCAACTTTACCTGTAAAATGACATTCAAAAAAATTGATAAATATGCTATTTTTATATCTTATAAATTCACCAGTTTCACTTCGAATTGGCTCATAATCTAACTCAAAATCAATAAAACATTTTGGTTGGTCTTTGCGTCTAAATAGTAATTGCTCGTTTTGAAATTCACTACCTTTATTTGAAGATGGAATATAAATAATTTCGTAATTTATATTTTTATATGTAAATGTTTCAGGTGTTATAAATTTATATTTGTCTAAAAATTCAGATAATATGTTAAATGGGTCTTCCATATATATTCTATTTTAATTTAAAAAATTGAAATAAAATATATTACAATAATTAAAAGCATATTATAATATGAGCGCACCTTACACCAGAGAAGATTTAAATAATATGTCTGACGAGAGTCTTATTGAGTTAATGAAGACAAAGTCACGACGCCTATATCCTTATTGTTTGATTGGAGAAAATTTTGACATTGCAAAGGTAAAAGCAAAAGAATGGTCTAAAAGTATACAACTAATTAATACCAAATATGATGCGTTTATTATGGAACATCACATCGAATATTTTGCCGCAGAAATCGACGAAAATAACATAATCACCGATTTAAACCTATATTTTGTTTAAGTAGGCAAATTGACAATATGATAAATACATTTAGCTATTTAAAGACCACGGAATAAATTGCAAATAGTTTAGACGAGTAAAAGATAATATTAAAAATATTATATTATATTAGAAGCATGACTGAAAAAACAGCACCAAATAAAAAAGACATGAATGGAAAAAATGTTAGCGAAATGATGCCACAAGTTGAGAAGAAAATAGAATTTTTTAAAGACGTAATTCAAAAAACAGTAATCCACGTCCAGAAAAACAAATTTTTTGACATTTTAGGCATCAGTGACGTTTGTTCTTGCATTGAACGATTAGGCGAATTAAGTAAGAAGTTACAAGAATTACTTGATTCTAAGCCCAGTTATGAAGTCATTGTAAGTGGATTACAGGCCGTTAATAATGAATTGTCTACACTACTTAAAAATTTTGGCACTGAATGCCTGGACGATTTTTTAACTATTTGTTTTGGAAATAACAACAAAGTAGCAATGGATGAAGAAGAAAGTGACAAATATGAATTGTTAAGAAAATATTTTCATCCAACCAGTTATAAATTAATCTCTGGAAAGAAAGATGAAATGAAAAATCTCTCTTGTGGCGATATTGTAAGTTCATATAAGCAATTCCATATGAAAGTATATGGTATTAAAGTAAATATATATAATGCCGCGTTAAAAAAGGGACTTATTGTATTTGGTTATGTAGATGATGTTGTTATGGATTTTTTAAATAGCAAATATATTTTAAGTAAGAAGACAAATATTCAACATAATCTGCCAAAAGATGATGATTTTTCTGGTGACACATTTCAAAAATTCATGTCATCTTTAATGTTAAAGGATTATTTGATTTATGATAATGAACATGATATTTATAGTAAATTTGCAGGCACAATTAGCCAGATCAATGTTGTAAAACAAAAGCAAATATCGCACGCAGTTAAGGAGTTTATTAACGACGATATGTTTAATAAACGCAGCACATTGATGAATTTGTTAATTCGCTCTTCAAATTATGACAATCAATATTTGGCTTATTTATTTTACGATCTTCTCTCTAATGATTCAAATGGAACTGTTGATACACAAGAGCAAACAATGCTTTTTGATAGTTTTCCTTGGACTATCAAGCAATATTTTAAGCAGGCAATGAAAAAAACAATTCAATATACCAATGATTTGTCGAATTTTGACATAAATAAGATACCATTAGAGCAGCAAATTTGTTTGCTAAAAGCCAGCGATACAGTAAAGGAGAAGGCAATGATGAAATTGAAAGAAGTAAAAGCAAAATCCGAGGATTCTGGATCTAAAGCACGCCAATACTTAGATGGACTTTTAAAGATTCCTTTTGGTGTGTATAAGAGAGAACCGATTTTGGATATTATGGAGAAAAGTAGGGTGCATTTTAAGGATTTATGTAAAAAATATGATTTACATAGTGGCGATTTAGTGCCAGTTAAAGAAAAATATACCAGTATGGAAGTACTAAATTATGTAAAAAAAATACAAAGTAAAGAATTTGAAGTCAATTTTGACGACCAATTAGAAAAAATAATTAAATCTCTCGTTGTTGGAGATAAAAAGAAGTTAATTGGTGCAATTATTCAAATTAATGAATTGTTAAAGAATCACGATCTTAAAGACCAACGTATTAAATATAACTCATTAAACAAAGAACAAATGAGAGAAGAAATAGAAAATTTCGCTAATTTCTGTAAAGAGGAAGATAATGCGAAATTATTAAAGGCAACAGTTGACACATTTACATTAATTAATCCATCTTCTCCTGTAAATAAAGGATTAAAGAGCGATTTATCACTAATTGATAACAATATGAATCGTATTACTACATATATGAAGGAAGTGCGAACCAGTTTAAATAAAGCCGTTTACGGACATGAAAAGGCCAAAAAGCAAGTTGAAAGAATTATAGGCCAATGGTTAAACGGACAACAAGATGGTTATTGTTTTGGGTTTGAGGGACCTCCGGGCGTGGGCAAAACCAGTTTGGCAAAGGAAGGACTATCTAACTGCTTAAAAGACGATAAAGGGGTTAGCCGACCTTTTGCAATGATACAAATGGGTGGCGATAGTAATGGTAGCACACTTCACGGACATAACTACACATATGTAGGCAGCACTTGGGGCTCCATCGTTCAAATTCTTATTGATAAGAAGTGTATGAATCCAATTATATTTATTGACGAAGTTGACAAAATAAGTCGCACCGAAAATGGTAAGGAATTGATTGGAATTTTGACACATATGTTAGACCCCGCACAAAACGAGTGTTTCCAAGATAAGTATTTTACTGGAATTGACATTGATTTTT
>Ga0194117_10004959_pt1 | contig 12360 bp, 6 predicted proteins | sample TA2MahsurfametaG_FD_160579 | JGI IMG/M metagenome (GOLD analysis project Ga0194117, IMG submission 160579) | Freshwater microbial communities from Lake Tanganyika, Tanzania - TA2015009 Mahale N1 surface | ecosystem: Environmental > Aquatic > Freshwater > Lake | place: Tanzania: Lake Tanganyika...
AATAGCAGCGGTCAGCAGTGGCGGCAAAGTGCTCTGTCGCAGGGAAAAAGTTACGCTGAACGCTGTTGTGTGCCTCATCAAAGTAAATGGTATCAACGTGAATATCTGCCTGCTGAATACGTTGCAGGGAGTTGTAGGTGGTGAAAATCAGTTGATGCTTGTAGGCACGGCGAGACCAGTTATGAATCTCAGAAGGTTTGGTGGTGCTCTGGTGATGGGTTTCACCGCTGTGAACATGCAGCACAGCAACGTTGGTGATAAACTCAAGATACTCGGCAGACAACTGCTCTGCCAGCAGGATGCGGGGGCAGCACACTACAATGGTCTTGGGGGCATCAGACTGAAACTCACGCAGAGCATCAGCAATACCCACAAGAGTCTTGCCCGAACCAGTGGGCATAATCACCTGCCCCCTGGCATACTCAAGCAGAGCATCCAGAGCACGTTGCTGGTGAGGTCGGAGTTGGATCACAGGTCTCATCGCGTATGGAACTATTATAGCAGAAAACCGCCCCTGGTGCGACCCAGTGGACGGTTCTTAAATTGGATTAGACTCTGATATCTAATTTATGTAAGATTAGTTTATCTAGTTTCTTCTGGTTTGTCAATCTTTACATTAAATGCATTTTTTGGTATGCCACCATTCATTTCATCAACAATATCATTAAATTTTGTTTCCCAACCTTCATTATCAGCAGACCATTTACCGATAGGACAAGAATCTAAAATAACCCTTGCTTTTGCTGGGAGGAAACACCCACACTCCCTACATTTATTTTCAAATTCATCATATTTTTCACAACCTCTACAGATCATCATCCTCTCTTTATACGTTTGTTCAGGGACAAATAAAAATTTATCCTGATATTTTTGAATATGACTAATTAGATCCCAAGAAAATTGAGCTAAATTTTTTCCTTGTTGTAATAATGAGGGATAATCTTGTTTTTCAGACATCTTAACTACTTTCAATATTCAAAAAATATTTATCCTGGTTGGAAAGAACCTTTTACTGTTGAGGAATTAATTGTCCCTGATATTGTATAATTTGAACCTGTTACAGCTTTTCCTGCAGGACCACCATTTCCACTATTACCAGTATTGCCTCCAGCTAGTCCCCATTCACCCCCCTCAGCACCAGTCTCTCCAGTGTTACCAGCTCCAGAACCACACCCAGGACTTGCAGCGCCAGCAGCGCCTTCTGCACCTGCTAAAGATCCACTTTGATAATCATACCCTCTACCAGGACCACCATCACCACCTTCTCCACCAGCACCACCAGAAATAACATATGTTCTAGAACAATTCACATATTTGGTCCATTGACTATCAACCCACCAACAATTACCCCACCAATTACATTCTTGTCTTCGCGAACACGCACCTCCACTCCAACATCCACTTTGAGACCATCCACCAGGGCAACTAGGGCATCCACCGCAGTTTGATGCCGTGTACGATTCGTTACAAGTCCCGTTACTACCTATGGCACCATATTGACCCTTTTCACCGCCTCCACCTCCTGCATAGATCTGAGCACTCTCTCTCACAAACACCGAGATATTATTTCCACCACTTGATTGAACTGAAAGGGCATCACCCCCTACTAGACCACTGATTGTTGCTAAAGTCCCTCCAGTGCCTCTAGCACCATAGATATTTCCAGAAACATCAATAGTTAAGTTATAAGCAGTTGCATTAAACGTGGAAGATGGACTAGCAGTAGAGTTGGATCCGCAGGTTCCATTAATATACATAAACTTACGAATATTTCTTGTCAAATTATTGTTCCAATTTTGATTGTGAATAATAAAGTTCAAATCAGTTCCTGTTTGTGTGATAAAATATGATTTTACGGTTCCTCTTACTTGTGATAATTTAAGGTTATTCCCAGTGGTAACTCCCAAACCCAATGGACCACTTGTGCTATTCTCAACGCAGTCTGGAAGGATTGGATCAGTAAGTCCTGCGCTGGTGCTTCTTCTTATTTGAGAAGCTGATACTGTACCAGATGCAGATTCTAAAAAGTTTGTTCGTAGAGCACTGAACTTTATTTCTCCTGATGAAAAATAAGGTCCTGCTTTCGTTACTGATGCTGACATTTCAGTTTTTTATGTATTTATTCTTGATTTGGGTCAAATAATGAATCTCTAATAACCTCGCCACCAAAATCATAAAGTTCTTGTGTGGCGTCTGCTTTTTTTGTATAGATTTTGCGATGTTCGTGCTCAGTGGTCCAACTGTTATCTCCTTGATAATAAACAATCTTTTTTTCGTTTGACTTAGGATTGAATTGTTGATAGTGTTGAATATGATACTTGTATCTTGGCATATAATCTCCCAATTCTATATTAATTTATGACAGTAATTCCATTCAAAACTGCTTTATGTGGAATATCCATGCTTTGTTTCTTAGATCTACTGACTTCAAGATATCTAAGACGACAATCTTCAAGAATCTGTTCTCCATCTGGTAATGATTCTATAAATTTCTTAATTGATATTGGATTAAACATTTCAAGACCTTGTGCTACTTGAATATAACTATCAACGTGCCAAAATTCCTTCCCCTTTTCGATACTACTTTCCTCTAAAAATTCTTCTCTACATTTTTGATCAAATGCTTTTACCCATTCTGATTTATGAGAAGTCATATATTTCCAGAAATCAGAGTCTATTCGATTTGTATTATAATGTAGACAGATAAAATCAACTATTTCTCGATATAAAGTGTAGTTACGTCTATTACACTCCATTCTATTATACACAAGATTATTAAGTGTTGAATTATAATCAATAAAATCTCGAAGTTGTTGAATAATAATATGGATACCTGTTGACTCTAAGGGTTCAACAAATCCACTAGATAAACCAACTGCCATACAATTACCAATGTAATGTTGATTGTAATATCCTGGTTTATACTCAATAATTCTATCAGTTCTTAATTCAACACCTAGATTTTTTACCAACCATTGGTCATATTTTTCTCTTGCTTCTTCATCAGAAGTAAATTTAGATGAATAGAGATATCCAGTTCCATAACGATTTCCAATAGGTATTCTCCATATCCATCCATTTTCCGTTGCCTCTGCGAGAGTATATGAAGGAACTTCATTTCCAAAATCAACAGGGACTTGCTGTGGAATCGCCCTATCAATTGGTAACCATTCAGATATATCTGTCCATTCTGGATTTAGGTGCTTGAAAAGAAAAGCATTGAACCCAGATGCATCAATGTAAAAATCTGCCGATACTTCACCACTATTTTTGAAAATAATGCTTTGAATATTTTTACCATCCGATTTTACCTCCTCGGCAATATCATCAATGATATCAATTTTATCTTTGAGGTGATTATGAAGATAGTTTGAAAACACCTGTGTGTCAATGTGTAGAGCATGAACATATCTAAAAAAATGTCCAGGTAATGTAGAGGAAGCTTTTGAATAATTCAGTCCACCATTGTAAACACCCATCAAAATTGAGTATAAACTTTCTGGATAATGTGTATTTGAAAAATCTAGTTCTGGAAATCCGTGAAAAAATTCCTTACCTAGAATCCAATTCTTAAAATTTATCCCTAACTTAATTGTGGTTCCTGTTTCCCTAAGAAACTCACACATATCTACTTCTAAATACTGATTCAAAAAATAAGTTACAATTGGAGTCGTACTCTCCCCAACTCCAATATTTTTCTTTTTAGAATCATAATACAAAGAAACCTGAACTTTATCCCCCCATCTTTTCTTTATCATTGTTGCGGCAATCAATCCAGCAGTTCCAGAACCGAGAATAATAAATTTTTTAATCATAAATTTTATATTAAGGCAAGGGTAGCACTTCCAACACCAACTATTTCAAATACAACATTTGAACCGTTACGATAAATTCTTACTGGACTTCCCCCAGCATTACTCAAGAATCCATTACCAGCAGTTACAATTCCAATATTTGACTGGTTACCAACACTAGAAATTGTAACTGCAGTTCCAACGATAACAGTTCCACCCAAAGTTGGTGATGTAGCAAATACAGCAGCACCAGAACCAGTATTATCAGTTACTAATGTTGCTAAGTTAGCGGATGTAGGAGTCGCTAAGAATGTAGCTGCTCCAGCAGCAAGTCCAGAAACACCAGATGAAATAGGTAATCCAGTACAGTTAGTCAGAGTACCAGAAGAAGGAGTACCAAGAACTGGTGTTACCAGAGTTGGTGAGGTAGCAAATACATTAGCACCCGAACCAGTCTCATCAGTTAATAATGTTGCCAAGTTTGCGGATGATGGAGTCGCTAAGAATGTAGCTGCTCCAGCAGCTAATCCAGAAACACCAGATGAAATAGGTAATCCAGTACAGTTGGTAAGAGTGCCAGAAGAGGGAGTACCCAATACTGGAGTCGTTAATGTTGGTGATGTAAGTGTTTTATTGGTTAAAGTATCTATTGATGTGGTTAATACAACATTGACACCCTCCACTGCGAGTCTACCTGCGGCAGATCTGGTAATTGTTGTGTCAGATGGATGTCCAACATTGAATGTTGAGAATGTAGAAACACCAGTTACTTCCAGACCAACGCTAGTAATCTGATTAGAATTTATACTTCCTGTCTGAACTCCAAGATTTATCCAATCAGTTCTTCCTGTGCCAACAATCGTTGCACCTAGGAATTGATTGAGTGTTGTATCATATACCATTCCACCAGTTATGGTAAGAATACCAACTCTTTGGGAAGTGGTTACCTTCGGAATCACCATTTGCCTAGAAATATTTCCAGGAACTCCAGCTCCCGCATTTGCAAAATCAACTGCACATAGAGGAACCGTTGTAGTGCCAACGCCAATGAATGATTGATTGTCTAGAGCCACTAGAGCCCTAGAATAAGCATGATATGACGTATCTCCAAGATATGCTGGATAATGCTCAGTATTACCATATACAGAAAATTTAACATCACCATTGAATTGTGTAGTACCAATTCCAATAGCTTGGGATAAAATATTGCCACCAACAACTAAATTTTCAGTTAGAAAAGATAGATCGGTATTAATACCAACGGATCCCATTAGGGCATTTTGAAGTCTTGCGTCAAAACCAGTGATTGGAACATCTGTTCCAATACCAATTGATTTTCCGACCGCGACTACAGCATTTCCAAGTATGTTTAGATTATTGAAAGTTGAAATGCCAGTTGAATTATTAATTTGAGTATTGTTAAGAACTCCAGGTAATACTATTATGCCAGCGTTTAATGTCCCTAATACGGTTAGATTTGCACCAAAAAATGCATTACCAGTTATAGTAGATGTGCCTACAACATGAAGTGGATGATCTGGATTTGTTTTTGCAATTCCAAGTCTTCCTGTATATGTCAGCGACATCAATTCAGCATTATTCTGACCGTAAATCCAATTGAACCTACCAGTGTTGATACCCACTCCACCAGCATGAAGAATTGTGTTGAAATTGCCAGTATCATTATTTGCAATTTCAAATACTTTTGCGGTATCAGCAAATCTTAAAACAGCAGAACTATTTCCTACACCAACTGATTGACCAATACTAATTCTTGCACGATTATTGTCAGAAATTACTTCTAGTAAAGTAGCATGTCCTTTTCTAATTTGTGCATCAGAAGACGGGATTGCCGTGCCAACACCAATTCTTCCACTGTTTAGAGCGGAAAATGCAGTTCCACCAGTGCCAACATGGAAAGTATTAGTAACTGTCCCAATACCTGCTGTTGTAAAACCAGCATTAACTGATGCTGCAATGACGTTTGCAACAGTAATACTTGGCGTTCCAGTTAAAGAAGATGCACTTTGAGCAATACCAGTTACAGTACCTGTAATTGGGCCACTAAATGAAGTTGCTGTTATAATTCCACTTGCACTAATATTTGTTGCTGTTATAAATGGTAAAGTGGAAACACCAGTGGCATTGACATTTGCATTTAAAATGCCAGTATGATTTCCATTTAGTATGGATGCAGTAATAATACCAGTAGAATTAGTATTCCCTGTAATGCTGAGAGTGGTAAAAGTAGAAAGTCCTGATGAATTTACGTTTCCAACTAGATTACCAGATACAGATCCAGTTAGAGGGCCTCTAAAACTTGAAGAAGTTATGATTCCAGATGCATTTATATCGCCAGTGGAATTGAACCCAACTCCAGTTGATGTGTCTGGATTTCTTCCAACTTGGAACCAATATTCTGGATTTGTCGTTCCGATGCCAACCTGACCAGATGCGTATATACTGGTAACACCATAACCAGGTAATACATCAATCCACTGTGAGGTTGGGATATTAAAAAGCCCTCCGCCATCACCAAAAAATGTTACTACTCCTGATACTGATGGTGATCCAATAGATCCCAAACCAATCCTAATACTATTAGTGCTATCTTGTAATTCTGTAAACGTTGCAATCCCAGCTATTATAGCCGAAGAAAAAATTTCAGTTGCCGTAACTAATCCAACTACTTTAGTAGTTCCTCTTACGTCTAAAATTTCAGTCGGAACCGATGTGCCTATTCCGACCAATCCATTAGCATTTACAATCAGATTATCATCATCAACCTGTACACCATTCCTAAAACTAAATGACTTCCTAAAATTTGCCATCTTATATGGTTTTTAGTTATTTATCTGTATTTTTTTCAAGGGCATCTACCTTGGCAGATAGTTCCTTGACTGCTTCAATTAGTAATGGTACAACTTTATGATAGTCAACCGCTAGATAACCATTGTCTCTAGTTGTAACTGCCTCAGGAAGAACTTCTAAAACTTCTTGGGCAATAACACCAACATCATGACCTGACTTGTTTGACTTGTCATTCCAATCAAAAGTATTACCACTGATTGAAAGTACTTTAGCAAGTGGTCCTTCAATAACAGTAAGATTATTCTTCAATCTTCGGTCAGAAGTGTAGAATGCCGTAATATCACCAGTTACATTCAATTCTCCTGTAATAACAGTATTATCATTGATATTCAACTGTCCACCATTACTATCCAAAGTTAGTTGCCCAGTTGAAGTATCAATGGTATTATCACCAGCAACACCAATACGAATATTGTCAATTTCAGCACCACCATTGGCATCAAGCAATCCAGTTATTGTGGTAATTCCTGTAATTGATGTGGCACCACCAACTGTTAAGTTCCCACTAACAGATGCCACTGCATTGATGTACACAAAATTAGTTGCGGAATCTAACGTAAGGCTACCACTTGATGTATTGATAGTATTTGCATTACTTACACCAACGGTCACATTTCTTAGATTAGAACCAGAAGATACCGTCACAATTCCAGAAATTGTTGTATTACTTAAAACATTCAAACTAGTTTTTACATCTAAATTTCCATCAATCGAAGCACTTCCTTTTGAAATAAAGTTGAGTGCAAGTCTATTCAATCTGATTACTGAATCTACACCACAACTAATGGTATCTTTCACTCTCATTACTTTGTTGAAAGTAACTGGGCCATCAAATTGAGATAGAACAGTTCCTGAATCCCCACCTTCTACTAAAAGTTTTTCCTTAATTGTAACTTCATCAAAAACAACACTAAGACCCGCTGCTTGTTGCCCTGTTATGGTTGGAGTTGGGATATCAAATGAAATGGTTTCTCCACTAGAGGCAGAAGTTTTAGTATTTCCGTTGAATACGTCACCATTGTTATTCATACCAGTGTAAACTACAGAACCACCCGATCTTTCTTGTGCTTGTGATAAGATAGATTCTGTATCTGATAAAGTTTTGACCTGAACCTGTGGTAAAGCAGTTGAATAGTTACCAGGTCCATATCCAAGATATTCGAAAGTATGACTTGATGCACGAACAATCGATGGTCTTCTAAATTCTACGGCAATGGTTCTTATTTTCTTAACTAGAGAGAATTGTTCATGATTTTCTTGACGGGTTCCAAGATTTCCTCTCAAAACATTAATTGTACTATCATTGTTAGTGCTTGAAATCCTCATGATTTCGTTATCAATTTGAATATAATCACCTAGTTTGAATCTTCTTGCCGTACCAATTCCAGAAAGAGATGAAACTGTTAGCGTAGATTCAGTTGTAATTCCAGTTTGAAGTCTAAGATTTTCTCCTCCATAAAAATTAATTCCTCTACTCGCAAGACTCTCTGTGGTTTGATCCGAGACTCCATCATTTCCAGATAGTCCATGTTTGAGAATATATCCACCAGATGGAATAGATCTATTTGTAACTGCGGTAAATCTATAGTAATCAATTTTTTCCTGTACTATAAAATCACCTATTTTATTATTAGATGCATCAATGACCCTAAATTGATTACCTTCTAGTAATCCATGTGCTCTTAGATTGCCCGATGTTCCACAAGAGAAGGTAACTATTCCTGTAACAGAATCAAGATCAGTTGTTGTACTCAATCCAACAGATGGACCTACATTGAGTGCATATTGACTCGTTGTAATTATAGGATCACCTGCAGTCTTGGCAATCGCAATTGTATTAAAGTTGGAAACCGATGTAATTCGATAATAACCATCAGATGTTGTACCAGCACCAGTAAATTGAACGATATCACCAAGATTTGTTGAAATTCCTACAGACGAAACTGTATAGGTCGCTCCAGATCCACTAACTATTACTGTGTTATCAAAATACAATATTCCAGCAGAGTACCCAGAACCACCAGAAGTAACTTCAACATTAGTTACTAATCCAGCGGTAACTGTCACAGTTGCAGTCGCACCTGACCAAACAGTTTGAGCAATATCTGTATAAAGTTTTACATTATAAAATGTTCCATTTGCATATCCAGTTCCAGCATTACTAATAGTGCCAACGATAACTTTACCGAAATCATGTGCTTGTGCAAATGTAATTGTTGCAATTCCAGAGGAATTTGTAACAGATGAAATTTCTAATCCATGTCCAACAGCAATATTAAATTTATCAGTTGTCTCTCTTGTAATACTATTTTTTCTGTCATTAGTAACAATTTTACCAAGTGGTGTTCTCTTAGCAAATGTCTTAGAAGATGGAGGATTGTAGTCTAAATTATCTCTATCTAACTGAGGATATAAATCAACGGGTGTTTGTGAGTACTCTAAAGAAGTAAATGTATTTGTGATCGGATTACTAGCATTTAGAGCATAAATGTGATAAATTCCATCTTGAGTCCCTTGGATATATGGTGAAATAATTTCATTTCTAAAAACGTAGAGATTAGATTGTAAATCATTTCTCTGGAAATAGGGAATACTCGATAGAGTTCTAGAATTAACATTATTTCCAAACGCTGCGGGTGCATGTGCCGTACCGAGAATATCAATGGCTGAAGTTGTAAATGTTAATTTATTTGGAGTTGTTGTGACAGCAAATCTGCCATTATAACCTAGGTTATCTTCACCAGTTTGGTTTGTATTATCAACAACATTATTGATAACTACTATATCTCCAACTTTTAGTCCGTGTGGAAGTTCGGAAACAACCGTGATTACATTAGATGCAAGAGAACAAGTTGAAATAAATCTTGGATTTCTATTATAATCAAAATCAGATGAATCTAAACTCGTTCTTGTAAAATCAGCATCGTTTCTTGCTTGAGATGAGGAGGATTCTTGAATGATGAATCCTGCTTCTGGATTTTTAGATCCAGGTGCTTCCTTCGGAATTACAACTCTAAGTTTGTAAAGTTTCTCATCAATACTTCTGGTATCTTCAATTCTCTTTACATAAGAAAGGTCTGTAGTCTCTCCAAGAACTGCAACTCCGTTGGATGCTAGATTGGTATAGATTGTATTTGCAGGATCAACATACAAATACCAATTGTCATTGGTAGAATCCCATTGAATTGGAGAACCAATTTCACCAGAAGACTTATCAGAAACTCTACTGGAGATCTTAACCTGAGAACCTTTATGTACTGTAATTGCTTCTCCTAAAAGTGCATTACTAAGTGACGCCGCTAACTTAAACTGAGTTGGACTTACTCTAATAATATAATAAATGGTGTGTTCATCAATGTTTTCTGGTAAATCTCCAATGTCACTTGTTAGTAAAACACTTTCTCCAGTATAAAGTAAATTTGTCCCTACAGTTGTAAATACACTATTTACTGGGTCACCAGATATGGAATATGTCTTAACGGAGGAGATCTCCGTGCCCTCCATATAAATTTTAGCTGAATATTCTGTATTCAAAATATTCACATATAACTCATCACCAATACGAGCACCAACTCTGTATCCTTGTGTTAGTGCGTTTGGTAATCCAGTATTCTCAGTGGCATATCCATAAAGATAAAGGTGAGAACTGATTCCAACTGATGTTGTAAGACCTACATCAAGGGACAACCATTCAATATTCTCTTCTTCATTCGTAAGTGCTCTAGGTGAAATAAGTGAAGTGACATATGCTCTATCATCTTTTAAGAATGCAAATTTTCTGAATCCAGATGAATTCAACGCAATTTGACCAAAGTTAGAGTTAGAGTTTGTAATTGAATAGTCTCCTCCAGACTCAGCATCAAAGTGTTTATTGAATCCAATCGCAAACATCGAAACAGCTTGCACAAAAGAATCATCAGAAATCTTAGCGTGACTTGTTTCCCAACCTGGTCTATAAATAGCATCCGAATCTAGGTGATAAACCTGAGCAGGATTTGTTTGAGATGATCCAGCTGGAAGTGCTGCTCCATATACGGTATTGTAATTTACACCATTGTACGTTCTAGAAACTGGATCATATTTTACAAATGCACGGTCGTCCCTCTGTAGAGAAACCCCCGTAAATTGTGCGACAACCATCGACTTGAATCCAGACGCTTTGGATCCATTTGTAAACATTCCGTTCATACCCCAGATAGAACGTAATGAAATATTAAAAATATATGGGGAAGCACCAGTTACTGTATCGGTTTCAACTGTAACTGATGCACTTGCCACTCCTGGATTTGCATTCAGGTTCGCTGGAAAAGTAGGAAGTAGATAAGTAAAAGTTGTGTCACCTAGAACGCTTTGTACTTTAGTTGCAATATTATAAATTTGTTCCGATACACCCTTGATCTTAATTGGTGTACCTGCGTTTAGATTATGTGGTGAACTGGTTGTAACCGTGATAATATTACTTGCTGTAGTTCCGTTTCCAGAAATAATAGAAGAGATTAAAATTGGATCTGATGCAAAAGCACCCACAATCTCCCATTCTGGATTTTTCTTTGCAAATCCCTTAGGTTGTGATGGAAACTTATCGTCAATTTCTCTATAATTATTATAAGCATTTGATAGCTTATTATAATACATATCAAGGTCTGTTAGACCATAAGATCCAATTTTGTTTACGCCATCAGCGTACTCGAAACAAAATAGTTTATGGTGACTAAACAGTGGAACAGAGGTATATTCTGCACTAAAAAAAGTTGGATTAGTGTATACTTTTTCAGTCTCACTACCATCAAAAATTGAAAACTGCCAAAGATAACACGCACCAGTGATTCTAAAAATACAAGATGATGCAACAGTATCATCTGTTGGATTGGGAATGTATTTTGGTCTAATCTTTGTTTTTCTAAGGTCTAAACCAACAATAGAACAACCTCTAGGAACAATAACGCCACCAAAAAAACTGTTAAATCTATACAGAATATTGTCTTCTTGTGTTAGGTCAAAAATTGAATCTAGTTCAAGACTTAATTCACCTTGCGCGGGTACACCAACTCCACCAGTTCTTGGAACTGCATACGCTGCTCCAGAATTATTATAAATTGCCCAACCTGGGCGGTTATCTACAATGTGCTCACCAGGGAAAAGAAGGACAGTTGTTTTTTCGGTAATATCATTTTCATTACCTTTTACATAAGAAAATCTCGCTACCTCAAGAAGTGCTCTTTGAATTGTCTTAAATGGACGAGCAAGAGAATTACCTTGGTTATCAATTGCATCTGTCGAGTCCAAATCACTGGGATTGACGTATAAAATGCGACCCTCAGTATTCTTAATAAAATTATCTAGTTTATTTAATGGCATCGGATTATATTGGTCAGAATATTTCTATGTTTTATTTAGTTGGTCAAATCCTCCCCATTATATTCATATTCGATATCATCTGGCATATCTTCTGGGTTTTCTAGATCCATTGGAAAGAGACAAGGATGTGCTTCTTCTGCTATAAGATAAAAAGAAGTTTGATATAAGTCTTCTATTTCAAACGATCTATTCTGATCTGCTAGTCTACATAAGTCTTCATCTTGCAAATGACCTTCTGGCATTTCATCAAATGTGAAAGGAACGTGATTGATGAAATACATTTTCACAATCATACTGCCGTTATTATACCAGCAATATGCGTGGTCAATGCGATAAG
>Ga0194117_10004965_pt1 | contig 12352 bp, 10 predicted proteins | sample TA2MahsurfametaG_FD_160579 | JGI IMG/M metagenome (GOLD analysis project Ga0194117, IMG submission 160579) | Freshwater microbial communities from Lake Tanganyika, Tanzania - TA2015009 Mahale N1 surface | ecosystem: Environmental > Aquatic > Freshwater > Lake | place: Tanzania: Lake Tanganyika...
TTTCCAAGGCTGAGGAGAGAGTCGGCAGAGCTTTGGGAGGACTTAGAGTTCTTAACAGTTACTGGATTGCTCAAGACGGAACCTACAAATATTATGAGGTTATCTGTATTGACCCTGCTCACAACGCCATCAGAAACGATCCTCACATTAACTGGATTGCCCAACCTCACCAAAAACACAGAGAGTTGAAAGGAGTCACCTCAGCTGGAAAATCAAGCCGCGGTCTCAGAGTTAAAGGTCACCTTAACGCTAAGACCCGTCCTTCTCGCAGAGCCAACTACAAGAGAAGAAACGCCGTTAAGGTAAGAAGATACAGATGATCTTTATTTAAAAGCCTTTTTATTTTCTACATAATATGAAATGTTGAATCAGATAATTCTCAACTTTCTCACTTTATTGATCTCCTTTTCCAATTCAGTCAAAGAATTGCCAGATAGTCTTTTCCTCATAAAGGCTTCTTCTCCCCACATAATCAAATTTCCATCCTCATCTTGAACATATTCATTTTCTTCACTCAGCCTTAAGATTTCGGATTTAATGTTTTTGCTGCACTAAACTGGGTCATTCATGAAAGCAAAGATGCTTTGTTAGTTGCTGTTATCGTCTTCTTTCTTTTTCTTGTCAGACTATGAAATTTTGTTCTACCATGCACTTATAAATAGACATTTTTAACCTGGTGCATATGTAAATCTAAATAAAGTTTAAGACTATCTATACAGCCTTGTTAGTTGTTCGCTCACAGTTGGATGAGGATAGTCTTCCCAACGTCTAATTTAGAGGTCATAGTCTTTCACGCCGTCCTTGAGTATTTTATAAGTGAGTGAGTCAGTACTGATATTATTGATTGTCTTGACAATACCCATAATGAGTTTATCCAACGTAAAGAAGATAAAGGCATCTTGTTGGAAGATTTTTCTTAGATATTCTTCAAGCCCTTTTTGTTATTTTATTTTATGAATCAAAACACTAAGAAACTGTGTATACAATGAAGGCTAATCTCCCTTAACTCCGCGTTCTTCTGACAAAGTTTTTGCTCTAGAAAAGCGATGGTAAATGGTAAGAAGGTATCTCACGAAGTAATAGATTTGCTTGGTACCAATAAAAGTATTTTATTCGGGTCCTTAGAAGGGGAATTCGAAGTGTTAGATCTAAGCTGGTTAGATATCTTCCTCAATCAGCTACATAAACTCATCAGTTAGATCTTTGTAAACTCTCTTATTCTTTTTCATGTCATTAAGAATTTCTTTAGAAGTATCATCAATAGATTTTCCTTCAATGAATTGCAAAACTGCTGCTTCTTTCTGTATTTTTCTTTAGATGTTCAGTCTCAGGAGTTTAAATACTATCAATTACAAAAGACTCTTTTTTTGCGTATGATACAGCGATATCTCAAGTACATCATTTAACAACGAGCTATCTGAGAAATCAAGTAGAAATAAAATCTGATTGTGTGGAAAAGGAGGATAGGTTGCATTGAGTCTACGTTCTCCAAATTACAGTCTAAACTCAGGAAGAAGAAGCTGATTGGTAATGTTATCAAAAGTATTTAGAGCACAATTTCTGCTATGCTGTAACGACTCCCTATCTTAGATTTGTAGACCTGAACTATGAGTAATTTGTTCTTGTATGATTTACTTTTTTCTGAGCTCGATCTACTTCTACCATCTCTGAGGGCAATTAAATTTCTTATCATTTTTACAGAAATAGAAACATCTATAATCCAAACTTTTATAGAAGTTTTTTGTTGCTACCTCATCACATATTTTTTAGAATTTGGTACGACAACGAGTAAGTTCTGTTAATTTCTGCTTCAGTCTTGGTATCACGATAAATTTGGCCACTTAAGGTGAAGTACTTTTGATCATTAATCCGACTACATCTGGAGGATAGATGTTGGAGAGTATCTTTTGAGTCAGAGGGTGATTTAGTTTCTTAGTGTTTTATATCAATTTTATGACTGCTTGCAGAGAAGCCAAGTTAGAATCGATTTCGTACTTCTCTTCTTAGTTCTTTAGAAGCTGCTCTTCGAACTCATTCTTACGAGTGATAACAAAACTTCCTTCAGTACCCAAAGGAACTGATACACAGACCCTGTTTAAAAATTTCTATTCACAATTCGTTGACCATCTGCGCCCCCAATTAGCGTAACCTTCAGGTATGATAATATAACTGTTTCCCACCTGTTCTAGAGGGTATTTCTGGTCAACAAGTTCATTCAAAGGAGCAAAAATGGTAATTTTCCTTCGTTTGGTCTCAAGTTCTTCGGCATACTGGAAGAGCATGTTGAAGAAAGAAGGATCTGAAAGATAAATGGGTTATAGCAGTTTTTTGAACTCTCCAAGAGTCACCACGCATCTTCTGTAAAGATATATTATCTTACTAATTTATCTACACCTTTAGTGCCTCTACAAACGAGAAAAGAACTCGTTTTCAGATAGTTATTCAATCTGAGGAACCTTAAGAACAGGTGGATTAACCTGCACCGGTTGCTCAGTTCGAATCCAACCAATAATAGTGTCGAGAATGGAAAGAGCATATGGGTTGTCGAGAGCCAGTTGACGTACCTTTGCTATGCTGGCCAACGAAGTATCAGGTGAGTAGTCTTTGAGGAGGCAGCGATTGAGATCTTCGAGTAGCTCGGGACTATGTTCTGAAAGTAATTGTGTGATTTTGAAGAAGGTAGAGATCGCATATGTGGGAGTTTTGTTATTGTCTCTCCAGGCATAGAGGAGGGCTTTAAGTTGTTCATAGGTGTCAGTCGGATAGATCTGGTTGAACAGCGACTGTGTGTATTTTTGTAATTGCTGAGCGGTGATCATGTTTTTATAATTAAATGAGAGCTCGTTTCAAATACAAATACAAACACATTTATCATCTTTTTTAACTAAATTCGGTCACATGAACTATACAGCTTAAAATAATTTTATTCTTTTACTATCATTTTCTAAAGCATAAAGTTGACAGACATGCCATAAGGAAATTACTATCAGTTACTTGGCATAAGGAGAGATCATCCTCAAGAAATGATTTCTCAGGCATTTAGAACTAAAATTAAAGAAGTTCATCCTGACAAATATCAAATGAGTGATCAACTGCATCAAAATAAGGAAAACGCCATTCAAGTTTTTTAGGCCTATAAGACACTCAATGATCCATATCTCAGGCGATAATACGATAAAAAATTAGAAGTTTAGTAACAAATCCAAACAGCTACGCTTTGTCGTCATTTTGAAGCTACTAATTTGATAAAAGAGGATGAGAAATGGATGGCTGAGTGTGAACAATGTATGGGAAAGACATAAATACAATAATAACATCTGAATGAATTGCTAAAATAAAGCAATAGCTTTGTAATGAGATGTTTTCATTGCGGACTTGCCCTGTAGATATAAATCTAGTATTTGTCTACAAACTGAAATATAAATGATTTTTATTGATTTATACCTGATAATTTGTTGAGGATCCCATTTCAAAGATAAAGCTAGTCACTATAAACGATCTATTTGACTTCTGAACCAATTTTAATAAAATTAGGTGTAAGTTTATAAGATAAAACAAATATCAGAGGAAATCCTTCTCGATATTGTATTTGCTAAATTTATACCTGAGTTGCTTCTGCAGATGCTACTTTGTCAGCTTCTAGTACGCGTCTTTCTTTATCAAAATTGATTATTACAGATAGTCTACTATCTGGAGAATCAGTATCATCTCCTCTTCACGACCCAATCTCACTCCCTACAGATAGCCACGAATGATCTCCCCTCTGTATGATTACAGCTCATTCATTTTATATTCGCATTCCTACTCCACACACTCTCTGATGAGAAAAAGATTGGTTTTGACTCCTTATAGTTCTTTGTCTATGACTACTTTGAACTATTTGAGGATGTCTTGTGAGTTGCTATCAGATGAGATGGATTATTTTTTCAAACTTTCACTTAAAGACACTATTTCTTTTTCAATATTTTTGAAGAGATAGTAAGCAATGTACAGACTGCGTGGATGCTAAAATCTAAATACATCTAGTATCATCTGGTTGAGCGTGGAACATTTCGCATGATTTTTCAACAGCAGTTCTACTCTATTATTTCTATCATTTTTTACATACTGTTCATTATTTTTTAGAATATTGTTACCATAGTTGATACTTGCATTTATACCAGAATTCCCACTCGAGGGTGTACTTGATGGATTTGTAACCTCATCCATCTTCATAGGAGATTTCTTTTTCATCAAATAGCTGCGACTATCTTATACTGCTTCCTTGTTTGGCTTTGGAGATAACATTGGAGAAGTTACCTTCATCGAATCGTTTATTGAATTATTATTTGAGCTATTGGGATTTATTTGCCCACCGTACTGACCTGAGGTGTTGGCTGAGAAATTGAGGCCACCATTACCAAAATTGGTGGCGTTTCTGATGGAAGCTCTGAGTCCAAACTGAGCTGTATTTGGAGTGATTCCAGGTGCATATATTTCTCCTGCTTCTGTGATATTATACTAAAATAATTCTTTCCAATCGATTCTGTTGGTATAATCTTTGACTAGTAATCGTTTTAGCAATTTTTATAAAGTAGGCGAAATTTTCGGAAACTCAGGAATCATAACATCTTGATCCTACAGCATCTTTATCAATTTTGCGATCGATTTACTTTAGAAGGGACACACTCCAAATAGCATTTGATACAATACAACGCCCAATGACCAAATATCTGCTTTGTTTGTATAAACTTCTCCCTTTATCACCTCTGGCGCCATATAGATGGGACTACCCAACATAGTCTGTACCATATCGTTTTGGCTCTCCAAGGGTTTGCAGAAACCGAAGTCAGCTATTTTTATGCTACCATTATGTAGAAGAATGTTATCTGGTTTTATATCTCTGTGCATGATGTTGCTTCGTGATAGAACTTTGAAAGCTTAAATCATCTGCCTAAAAAAGTAGAGAGCGCGTTTTTAGGGGAATGGACCTTCCTTCTGCATGAGTTTGTCCATAGTACCGCCGTTGCAATACTCGTAGACGAAATAAAAGTTGTTAGCAGTTTTGAGCATATCGATGTACTTCACAATAAAGGGGCAATTCTGTAGAGTGGAAAGGATGTTAATTTAGTTGACTGTGCATTCTTCAAGTTTGGGGATCTATTTGAATTTCTATGCCTGCACCACTTTGATCGCAACCTACTGTTTGGTAACCAAATGAACTGCTTTGTAAACTTTCGCGTAGACTCCTTATCCCAACTGTTCTTTCAATTCGTAATTCTCTATTATTTTCCCCATCACCAATAAAATATTATAAACCACCTTGCCCTCATTCAAATAAACAGACTTCAAATACACCAACCCCGGCTATGTTTACAAAAACTAACAGGAAACTTAAATCAAGTAATCATTTCTTTTCTTAAAGTAGAAAAGAATGATGCAAAACTTCGTGCATATCCATCCTCTTCTATGGATATTTGTCCAACAGATTCAAAATGAAGTGCTTTGTATCTTAACGGATGACTGGAGCAGTTGGAAATGTTACTTATGATAGCTCGCAGTTGTTTTAGCCTGCCATTGCCATTTTTTTTATCTCGCTTTCGAATGGAGACTTTCCGAAAAGTAACTCATAGGTTAATATTCCTAAACTCCATGAGTCAATTTTCTAAGTGTATCCTTCGTTTGATAGTTGTTAGGGAGAAGAATATTCAAGACATCCCACTATCGTCTTACGTAGTCCAGTTGTATGGTGGAAAATCGAGCAACCAAGATCTCCGATCTTGACATATCCCTTTATAATAATAATTTTACTTAATTTACAAACAGATTCTAAGGCTTAAGATCTCGATGAATGATATATTAGCTATGCATATGTTTTAGTCCTTATGCAACTTGTCTAATGATGTCAGCTGTTTCCTTCTCTGGTAGTTTCTTTTTCTTTTTGACCTGTTGTAAACTACCATCAGGCAGCAGCTCCAAAACAAGATAGAGATTATCTTCATCATGAAAATATCCATAGATGGAGGTTATGTGAGAATGATTGAGATAACTTTGCAGCTTTATTTCTCTCGTTATGTGCTATTCTACCTTGCCTTCTATTATTCTTTTCTTCGACATTTTCTTTAAGACACACATAAAACCCAACATTTTTTCCAAAGCTATGTAGACTTAACCAAACGCTCCCTTACCTAGTTTACTCACCAACTAGAAATCATCTATTTTTATCTATCTCTGGTATTTATTCATCATCCGATTTTTCAAAAGTATCGGTTATTTCTATTACTTCTCTCTTAATTTTGGCTCAGTAACTGTCGCTTTTACTGTCTAAAAACGATTAGATAATTCAGGTCGAGTGACTGGAGTCAGTGGACCTTCCGTAACTTTCTTCTTTTTGAATTCAATATGAACTGGTGGGTTTTGTTCGAGAGACTGTGGTTTGTATTAGAATTTATTTAAATGATGAGACTATGGTGTTTGTTCTTGTAACGCTATTTTAGATGATTTCTGTTCCATAGGAGAGATAGAAAGAGGCCAAATCATGTCTGATTTTTTAAGTGGATGAAACGGCTTCAAATATTGATTGTTTGGAGACACCACACTATTGTTACACTCCATCTCTTCCTTTTTTTTCTTCAAAAAATCAAAATTTTTAGTCGGCTTAAGCAATTCATTGCCACTTCCACTGTTAGTACTTTCACAGTCATATTTCTAGACCAAGCTATGTGTTTTAAGCAAATGTAGTTGCTTACCTCTTTGCAAAAAACTGAACTTGTCTTCGTTTGGACCCAAATTTCTATTGTTAGTTTATAAATCTGTTGGCTCTCTTCTTTTGCTGGCTTCAGATTATGTTGGTTAGGTGGAGATAGATTTGTTTTTCTCCTTATTGTGCCAATTGAAACTGTACGAATTAGTAACTATCTGGCTTGCGAAAGGACTAGGTTCCTTATGAGAATAGCCTTCTCTTAAGAAAGGTGCTTTGTCACAACTGTTGCGTTTTAAAGATGGAAAATCTTCATTTTGCGGAGCAATGACTATCCTCGCCATACTCTCTAATTTGCTGAGTCCTCCGAATTTCGGTTTAAGATCGTTCCTCGAGGCGTAAATTACGGATTGTTTGATGAGACTGCGAGTAGGGGGGTGATTATACTGTTCAGATGAAGAATATTCGTGTGTTTATCTGTTGTTAATGATGTTGTTAATGATGTTGGGTTGAAATTGGTAAGCGTTATGGGGACTAAGGGTGGGATTAGAGAAGAAAATGCCGGATTGACTGTTAAACATCTGTCGGGGCTGCTGATTGTTGTAAGCTGACATTATTTTATTATTGTTATTCCATTCATTTTTCGAAGTTTATCTTGAAACCTACCAAATATACCATTGCTTACTACACCTTTCCCAACCACCACCAATTTAAAGTTATCTATAGATTATGTGATAAATATACTACTCAATCACTGTATAACCTAAAAGGTAAAAGTACAATAATCTATTGGAAATTGATCAGAAAGAAGTTATATAATCTTCTCAATAAATTGATTCAAATGGTTGATAAACACAGCGCACCATCGTTCTCAATGGCACAGTCATCATCCGCCTTCAAGCCACATTCCATCTATGTACCCGGACCTGGTGCTTATTAACATCACTCAACTATACAGCGCACCACTCACGGATCAATCACGTAACTTTTGTGATATTTAGGAAACATGGTGGGACAGAGCAGAGATTCAAATAGTATGCCACTTTAGCTCCCGGTCCCGGCTCATATAACTACGAATCACATGTAATCCTCCCATAATCAAGAAATAGCATATCCCAACAGCTCTAGTTTTATCACGTAAGAAGTAAAACTCAAAGCATCAATAATCAATCCCAGGCCCAGGTGCATACAACCCAAACTTTAAAACTTTAATCAAATCTGAGAGTGGCTATCATATTGGCAATTCTTAGAAAATACTTGACATTGCGAAACATGCTGACAAAATACCAGGACCTGGAAACTACTAAACCAATTATAGTACAATCAAAAAGGAACATGCGATAGTCATCGGCTCATAGAAGAGAATTGATATAGCTTTGAATCATTGCACACCAGGTCCAGCATATTATAAAGCTCAAGATAAGATAGATATGATCATGAGACATAGTCCAGTACCTGTTTTTGGCAAATCAACTCGTTCGTTTTCAACCAGCAATCTCGTACCAGGTCGTAAATCTGTCTCAATTTAGCTGGAGCCTATGTAGTTCCTGATAAATTAGCCGAATCGATGGCCAAATCCAAAGGTTTTAGCATAAGTTCGAAGTGGAACTAGATGATAAAATTTACTGACAAAGTACCCGGTCCAGGTGCATAGTACTTTTGATGTTAGATAGTAATACTGTAGAGTTTGACAAGTTGAAACATCCAGGTATTTCTTTTAGTATTGGTCGATCAGAGAAATTAAAACTACAAAACGAAAAAGAAATAAAAACTATTCCTGGGCCTTAGAAATACAATCCTAACCCTAATATTAATTTCTAGTCTAAAAATACTATAATTGGCAAAGAGAAAAGACCATCACTTGGCAAAGAAACAACAATCCCCGGCCCAGGTGCTTACTCCACTAAACTACAATCCAATGTACCCAACTTTTCCATTCCGAAATCGAATGTTAGTTGGATTAAATCAGCTCAAACACCTGGTCCTGGCACATACTAACCTAAATTAATCGAAACAACTGAATATAATAGCATCAGTATAACCAAAGACGAACGGCGACCTTTTTACAACGAGAAAAAAGATATACCTGGTCCGGGTTCATATAGTCAGTTTAGTATTGACAAATCTAGAGGTGGGAAGTAAGTTCGTTTTAATGTAGAATTGGGAAATAGAAGAGACGTGAGCTCGTAACTCATAAAGCGCCAGGTCCAGGGTAATATTCGATTCCTTCCACAATATCAAACATCCCAAGATACTACAAATGATTATTTATCTTAATTCCATTCATACATGTTCTAACTTCTCCCAATCTCACCTCTCAACGATAACAACTATCACCGAACAACAATAAGGCGATAGTTTTCAGCCAACATTAAAATCTTATGATTGTTTTCTTTAAAATTAGAAGGATAATTAAGAGAAAAACAAATGCAAAAGCCCACCGATTTCCTACACCCCCTCACCAACATCTACAATCTCATTCAACTACACCTGATTCAACAACAGTACCCCGAAAAATTGGGGGATTAAGAGTTTATAAATACTAAATTGTAGTAGGCCCATTACGATAATCTTGTATCAGTCAAAAGCGACTACATCTTGTTCACGTGCTGTCTACTTGCACTGCCCTCCTTGTTGTGTTGAGTGCATGATTAAATGATTTATGTGTTAATATTTGGGAGGGTGGTGTCTGAGCATAAAAATAAGATAAATAATTCCTTTATAATTGAATACATTCCACATAAACTATAAATTCAGATATTCCTTTTATTTCTTCTATTCTTTTGATTTTTTGTATTTTTGTTGTGCTGTGACGTATTTTGAACTCACTTGAACTGTGTTATTTTGTTATCAATAATTGGATTGATTCGTTTTTAAAAATTAAATGGTTTTGCTCTGAACCACTCTGATAGACCCACCCCTACCCATTTATATCTGTCTCCAAACATCAAATTTAATTCTTTAAGTTTTCCTCAAAAAGTTAAATCTCCACTTGCAATAAATTAAACATTATGAATAGTATTCTGATACTATTAAGCCTTCTTACACTCATCCACACCCAGTGTCACTTCAGATGCACTGCCTGTCTAGCACCCGATGCAAACGGAGTGGTAAACTACAATTGTACAGCCTGTGCTTGGGGTTACTACCTCGAAGGATCTGCCTGCCATAGTTGCGACTAAACACACTACGAGGTATGCTAAGACTACTTCGACAAGTTAAAAATTGACAGGAGCATGATAGCACTATCAATCTCTGCTTTTATAATGGTTTTAATTGTAGTCATACTATGCTGCGGTATGTGCAAGAAGTACAAATGTTGCACGAACGAATAATAACCATAAATAAACTAAAATGAAATAAACGAACGAACACTCTCATATCTTGCCCCCAACAACCTTTAGATCTCTTAAATCTAGCTGAAAAAGTTTGTAGGCTAGAAAAAATGGAAATAGACCAAGAAAGAAGTTGATGGGGAATAGATATGTGTGATATGTCTGTAGAGCGGAGTTTTTTTGTAGACAAACTGCAAACACCGATTCCATCCAAACTGTATTTGGGCATGGATTGTGCGTAACCATGACAGCTGTCCTGTCTGCAAATCTCTATAGATACTGCCAGTTAAGGTATCATGCCATAAATGCGTAAAATACGAGTGCGAAGTAAACTTCATCCCAAGCCGAACCACTATGAATATAAAAGAGCTGCAGTATTGTGTTACCTGCACTAAATAATAAAACCAATGATTTATTTATCTTTTTTAACTACTAATAAAACAAATAAAAGGAATCGCTGATGTGAAAAAATAAATCAAGCATGGCTAATATTAAACAATATTTAGACAACATATTTAGACAACATATTTAGACAACATATTTAGACAACATATTTAGACAACATATTTATTAAAAGCCCTGCGATAAATGTTGCGTTGGATGTGTCGCTTATGCTAGTTATTCTATAAATTGTATCGTATTATATCAGAAAATTAATTTTGATCAGTAATAAGTTGTAAATGCCATAAAGCTGCATCCATATTTTTATCGCTTCCCCATGCCCCAAAAAAATCTACTTGTAAACAGTTTCCCCTCGGGATTGACCCAAAACGCAGGCAGCTAATATTTTTGTTCCACATTTTTACCGATCAATAGCCTTACTCACCCTATACGAATCAATCTGTTAGCTATCGCCTATATTACCTAAGCTGAACTAGATCCAAGAATTTACTATTCTCTCTATATTATTAATAATTTATTACATGAACATCAAACTATTCATATGGTTCGCACTCATCTACTTAAGCTTCGCTTACTGCAACAAGAATTGCTCCAGCTGTGTTGATCCCTACAGCACCTACAGCAGATACCACTTATCCAATTAATGCTACTCTTGCATTGACAACTACTTCCTTTATGACTATATGTGCTATAGTTGCTCATAATGCTCCACCTATAACTCATGCAGTAAATGCACCAGTACCGACAGTTCAACATCTGTTAGAGATATCGTCATCAAAATTATCTGTATTATCATATTGATGATCTTTTTAATAATAATAATCAGATCGATAAGAGCGTGCTGCTGCAATAATGAGTCTCTTAACTAACCATCCTAGGCCGCAAGATCAGCAATAAATCTAGTAAATCAACCAATAGTCTCAAGAGTGAATCTAGTAAATCAACCAATAGTCTCAAGAGTGTAGTTCAAACATAAATGGGTTTATGATTCTAGAAAATTCAAGTCATCATAAAATTGCGCAATATGTCTAGATTCCAACGTGTTCCTGCACACTCACTGCCATCACTACTTCCACCCCAAATGCATCTGGGAGTGGTCAACAATAAAACAGGGGGATTGCTCTTGCCCTCTGTGCAAATCCAAAGATATATTTCCAGCTAGAATATTCTGCCAGAACTGTTATAAGTATTATTATGAAGTGGATAGTAGGACACTGAAGGCGGTGATTGGGTAGGGCAAGTGGAAGGTCTGCAATAATTGTAATTAAATCTCATGATGAGTTTAATCTTTATTATCTAATAATCTCACCCATCAACATATTTATTTTCTGAAGCCAATGCGTTTGATAGATTACAAATGGTTGTTCACTTTTTATTAATACTTGTACTTTTAATATACAATCAAGAATCAACATAATAATTAGAAAAAGCCACTCTATCACAAACTCAACTTGCCCTTTACCTTAAAAACACGCAGCATGATACTACTCTTTTTTTATTACATCTACTCTCGATCCACTTCGTGCTAGAACCACTTCTACTTCGTCTTCTCCTTTTTCTTTGATACTTTCACTCTCTATTATCGCTTATCCTACTAGACTCCCTCAATCAATCTTATTGATACTTCGAATCTATCTTTTTTTCTGTGCTTATCTCTTGAGCCTGTGTAGAATAATAAGTACTGGAAAGTTAAGATGTTTTTTTAGCCAAACTCTTTTCTTTAGCTTTTATATTTTATTTTTATTTACATACATTTTTTTTCGATTCCCCATTCTCCATCGATTTCCTTGTACCCTTCTTCTGAAAACAAATTTTCTTCTCCTGCTACTTTGGACTCTTTTCACGGTTCAGTGATAGATTTTAATCATTGTGCACAGCCAGTTCGAGATAGACATCACCAATCGTGTACTTCATCATTCTCTGGAGAGTTTAAAAA
>Ga0194117_10004973_pt1 | contig 12336 bp, 9 predicted proteins | sample TA2MahsurfametaG_FD_160579 | JGI IMG/M metagenome (GOLD analysis project Ga0194117, IMG submission 160579) | Freshwater microbial communities from Lake Tanganyika, Tanzania - TA2015009 Mahale N1 surface | ecosystem: Environmental > Aquatic > Freshwater > Lake | place: Tanzania: Lake Tanganyika...
TTTTAGTCAACTCTTTGAACTAAAGATAAGTTTGCTGGTGCCGAAGGGTTTGCACCAGCAATAGCGTATCCAAAACTTTTTGCATCACTCCAAGCATTATCTGCCGAGAGTTCATAAACTCTTCCTAAAGAAAATATATCCCCTTTTACATTAGACGCCATTTACTTTCTTTCTGCAAGGAAAAATAGTTGCACCAACCTGCAGTTATTTATGGAGTCACCAAAACCAGGACCGGAAGAATGCCAAAGTTTAGTGTCGAATAAAACTAAACGATTATAACGCATTGGGGCATACATGTATTCTTCCCAGGCATTTGGATTTTTACTATCAATCGTGGAGAAACCTTCCTTGATTTCCCATAAGTTTGTCCAACCATGAAGTTTCATTTCCTCTTTAGTTGGAGTATGATCTAACCCAGTTTGTTTGTGAATATAAAACGAAGTTCCTTTTCGTCCTTGTGCATGGACGGGTAGATTCAAATAAAGAACTCCTGCCCAGTCATCAAAAATATCACAATGAACATTTAGTTTTCCTTCCTCACCTTCTTTCCCCATACGAAAAATACCATTCGTTGAGTCTGGTGAAGAGTAGACCTCTCTACCTAGAAGTTGCATAATTTTATAATGTGCTTCCTCATTAAAATAGTTTTGCACACTATTTCTACCAGGATAGTTGGTGTCGCAACTATCCTCATATTCTGCCTCTTTTGCTGCTTTATAAACTTCAAATGGATTATCGTAGAAGTTATCTACTATGATAATTTTTTGCTTCATTCTTCAATAAATTTTCTCATCTCAAATCCTTCTTGAGAATCTTGACGGCCTTCCAGTTGTTGCTTATTTTCCCCCTCTCTCAACAGAGGAGCGTCTGTAGCGACCTCATCAATACCTTGCATGATCTTTTCCTCTAAAGTAGCTAGGAACCTTGCAGGGTCATTCAGGGCATCGCTGAGCATACCATATCCATTCTTGATTCTATTCTGGTCATCACTTACCAATGTAGGTGCAGTTCCACGACGCATGGAGTGAATATTACCAATAGAAATACCTGTTTTTGCACTGACGACCTCATCAAAGGCCTGCTCTGCAAAACGACGCTCCCAATAGATATGATCCTCGTTCTCAAACTGTTCACGAGTAATGGGTCCACCATTCTTCTCAATTAATTTGTTTAAAATCTTATCAAAGAAGTTCATCTGCTGAATACGGTCACGAATTTCAAGTTCAGAAGACTTAAGATAATTATGAATTTCAACTTCGTCTAGGTCAAACCAACAAAGTTTCTTCCCACCATCACGAGTAAACCATTCAATGGGTTTTGTCTTATCTTTATCTGCCCACTTATATTCAAACTCACGATATCTTTCTTTCATCTCAACAATCTTTTGCATAAATCCTTCAGCCATGATGCGGCGGTTCTTCAGTGCGGCATGAAAAGCAGCAGGGACAGTGTGATTTTCTAATAAGAAAAACTTTTCAATTTGAAAGTTTGTGCGTCCTTGAGCAAGTTCTCTATCTTCTTCTTCCCAACGAAGAACCTCTTCAAGTGCCGCTTTGAGATAAGTATCATCTTCAATTGCCTTTGTTGCTTCAACAACGGTCAATTGATTTTTTTTAACATCAGTCATTTAATAACTCCAGGTATAGATTCAATAGTAGTTTTCCAAATTTCAGCGAGTTTTTTCCAATCGTATTTCTCGCAAACGTAATTTGAACAGGTTTGTATTGTCTTATTATATAGTTGCCTATTAGACTCAAAGATATCTAAAACGTCAATACATGATTGTGCAAAATTATTTATGAACTGATCTGACGGAATCCACCCCCTTGATGTTGCTTCTCCATGCATCTTGATGATATTTGCAAGTTCTCCTGATGTTTCTGGAAGTGCCCCAATATCAGAAATGATTGGATAGCATCCACAACGCATTGCTTCAATCATCGAAACACAAAAGGTCTCTTCCCAAATATTTGGATGAATAAAGAATGCTGCATCTTGATAATGTGCGACAAGTTCTTTTTGATCAATAGATTCAGAATACTCAACTCCAGGCATTCTTTTTAAGTAGTCATAAAGTTCTTGATAATGATCTTGCATATCTTCACCATACAAATTCATTGATGAAAATATTTTAAGTTTTGCCTGTGGTCTTTGAGAATGAATGATTTTCCACAGGTCTGGGAAAACAGGAAGTGCCTTATAAGGAATACTTGTGTGTATAAAAGTAGGAGACTTATGAACTGCAGGAACAAAAATATCAGAACAACCATTTGGAATTACAGTTACTTTCCATTCTGGTATTTTCAGATATTTCATATATTGTTGTTTGCTCCATTCTGAAACACAGACTAAAAGATCAATCATTTTAATCTGTTCTCTAATGTTCAGATTAATTGGTTGATCGTGTCCATGATGTGCCCAAAGAACTCGGAATGGTTTCTCAGATCTTACAAGTTCTGCTGGGTTATGATGAATGATTACATTCTCTGGGGGAGTGTAATATTGAAAAAGATAATGATAAGATGTCTCTGTTGCGCCTGACTTCATAATGTATGTTTCAGTTGTAATTATTTATTAGTGTCCAGTTGACTTGTTAGTGACTCCATTACTTTGATAATCTGCTAGTGAAAGATTTCCACGAACTGATGATGTAGATAAATCATTCGCAAATTCTAAACGTTCAAATCTAGATTCATTTGCTGAAGCTGCTGTAATTCCACCACCCCACCATCCGTAGTCTTCATTACCAGTAGCGTTGGTATATCTTCTTCCTATAATTATTGTTCCGCGAGAAGAAAATCCTGGACTATCATTTGAAAAATCAATTCTTCTAATAAGAGTGGTGTGTCCAACTATATCTCCATATCCTCCTGCCCACCATCCATAATTTCTATTTCCAGTTACACCACTACCATAGTGAAAAGTTGTATTTGGTAATGCAGATGCAGTAGAAAGATCATTTGAAAAATTAATTCTATCTACAGTTGACATAAATCCAGTATTAGAATATCCCGCAACATTATAACCAAAATCTTTATTAGAAGTTCCGGAAAAGTGGCGTCTTGCTTTTGTAATAGGACCTCTCGATAATGGTGTTACAGTATCACTACCATAATCTATTCTTTCTACAGACGTTGTATCTACATCTGGCGATGCAAACGTTCCTCCACAAATCCATCCATAATTAGCATTACCAACACCAGATGGATGTAATCTTCCAGTAGTTAACTTTGCTCTTGCAGATCCATTATTCAAATCATTTGCAAAATCAATCCTGTCCACTCCGCTCATGAATTGTGTTGGAGATCCGAAACCCTCTCCACCTACAAACCATCCAGAATCCTTGTTTCCTACTACTGCCCTATAACCGGTTGCTGCGACCAGAGGACCAACAGAATTTGCAATTGATAAATCATTAGCATAATCAAGTCTTGAGACTCTTGAGTGTGATGCTGGTAGTCTACCAGCACCCCACCATCCATAAGTTCCAGATTTTGGTAGTGCATTGGGAGTCAAAATTTTTCTTGCAAGTGCCGCAAAAGGCGCTCCAGATCTTTGTGCTGTTGGTAAGTTTCCTCTTGTTGAGGCAACAGCATTATCATTTGCAAAGTCTATTCTATCAACTACAGAGTGTACGGGTGCTCCACCAACAAACCAACCATAATTTGCATTTCCTGTTGCAGCACCATTCCTTCTTCCCAGAGATAATGGACCTCTTGTTGGTGGTGAAGATAAGTCACTACTATAATCAAGACGATGAACTGTGCTTTGATTACCATCAGGAGTCGCAATCCAAGCATAAGATCCATTACCAGTTGCAGTTTGTTGGGCAAATGATGCTGGAAAATTTGCTCTCAATGAACCTGCTGATAGATCACTAGCAAAATCAAATCTCTCTGTTGTAGATAAGAATGAAACTACTGGAGTTGTGTATCCTGCAAATAGGTAACCATAATTTTGAGTTGAATTATATCCTGCTAGATATCTTGCAGCGGCAAGGTTTCCTCTCGAACTTGTTGTTGGTAAATCATTACTTAAATCTAATCTATCCGTTGTAGTGTAATGCGTTCCAGGAGGACTACCAGCATTTCCTCCAACAAAATATCCATAAGACTGACTTACAAAAGCACCAGGACCATTTCTTACAACATTAAGTGGGCCTCTAATATTTGAATTGGTATCATCATTTTGTAAATCTAAACGTTCAATTTTTGTTGTTCCTGTAAAAGGAACTGGATAATCGCCACCGCCGCCTGTCCATCCATGTGATAAGTTGGAAAAACCTGCAGGGTATGTTCTTCCACCAGTCAAGTTTCCTCTGATTGGAACAGTGACGGTATCATTATTAAAGTCTATACGCTTAACTGTGCTTACTGTTGGTGCAGGACCACCAGCAGCATTATAACCATACTGAGCAGTTGTCGGAACTGAAAGTGGGTTTGCTATTGTTGACTGAATAATACCAGAAAGTGCATGTGATTGAGGTTTTGTCTCACTTAAAGCTCCTCTAACTAGTGCATTGGAAGTATCTGTAGAATAATCTATTCTCTGAACAAATGAATAATTTGTATAAGTTATAGGACTTCCAGCGGATTGCGTTCCTGAGTAAATATATCCAAAAGAATTATTACCTGCGGCAGAAAAACTATCAATTGGTACAGAAAAATTTCCTCTTATGATGGTATTGGGACTATCATTTGTATAGTCTAGGCGATCAATATCACTTCTTGATGCAGGTATTGCTTGATCGCCACCACCAAAGTAACCATAACTATTATTTCCAAATCCTCTATAATATCTTCTACTTTGTGTAAGGTTTCCAACGCTAGGTATTGCTGACTGATCATTCTGAAGATCTAATCTCTGAATTGATGTTAAATTAGATCCACCAGCAGTATATGCATAGTTTGCATTTGCTGCTACTCCATTATTACCAGTTTCCTTTGGAAGTGTATTTCTGGATATTGCAGTTGGACTATCATTTGCAAAGTCAATTCGATCTACTCTTGAGTTTAGTCCTGGTTGTCTTCCACCAATATACCATCCATAGTCTGGTGTAGATGCTGCATCTCCATTATGTCTTGCAACAGTTAATGCTCCTCTTGGAAGAGCATTTGTAGTATCCGATGAATAGTTAGTTCTATGGACATTAGATACATTTATAGAAGATGGATTATATCCACCACCCCACCAAGCATAGTTGTTATTTCCTGCTCCAAAAATTCCAGATAAACCAATAGATAACACTGAACGAACATTTGCAAGTGTTGTGTCGTTATTAAAATCTGTTCTTTCAATATTACTATTGTATGGCGCAGGTCCAGGTGCACCGCCAGCACACCATCCAAATTGTGAGTTAAGTGGAACTAACTTTCTTGATAATTGCCCCTGTGTTGCAGGTGCTGTTGAAAGAGTAGCTGGGAAGTTTGCTCTCGCAGAGAATGATGCTAGGTCATTTTCATAATTAAAGCGATCTATTCTACTGAAATGATTTGGAGTTGGACTAACATCTCTACCACCACCTACCCATCCAGAAGAACTATTGTATGATGCAGTATGATTGAATTTTGCAACTAGTGTTGGACCTCTTAAGACTGCAGCAGCAGTATCATTTGCAAAGGTCATTCTTTCAACGGACGTTCCCTGAGAAACACTAGTTGATCTTTGTCCTATGGTCCAACCATAAACTTTTGATGAGGCTCCAGCAGCGAAAGATCCCCCAATAGCATCATTTCTTCTTACCGAAGTAATAGATAAGTCGCTATTAAAATCTACTCTATCAACTCTAGTATGTCTAATAGCTCCTCCACCAATAGAATAACCACCAGAGAACCACCCGTAATAATCATTTTGCACAGATGATCCCTTATATCTTGCTGAACTTAAAGGACCTCTGATACTCATGTAGAGAGAATCATTTGCAAATGATAATCTATCTACATAACTTCTTTCTCTTGGAGATGCTGGTTCAACGCTTGCACCAACCACCCAACCAAAGTTTGCAGTAAAAAATTGACCACCACCGTATTTTGCTACTGTAGCAAGTGATCTATTTTGTGAATTTGCTAGATCATTTGAGTAATCAATTCTCTGAACTATTGAAGTGGGTATTGTTGAAGGAGTATCAAAACCACCAATTAGATAGGCATAATTTATTAAATCTGTTACAGCACTACCATCTGTAGAATTTTTTGTTAGACTTCCTCTAAAAGCTGTCGCTAGATCATTTGCAAAATTAATTCTTTGAACTAATGATACTACTGGGGAAGTTGGTGAAGTCCCACCAAAATAATACCCATATTGTGGGTCTGAACTCCAGGCACCATTACTTAATTCTAATTTAAATTCGCCAAGTGAAAAGATGCCTTGAGTTGCCATGTTTTTTTATAATTGAATACTTAATGGATCGTCAGTGCGCCAAAACTCTAGTCTAGAATATTTTTGAATTACATAACTAGATAGGACTTCTTCGGGTCTCTTAGAAGTTCTTTTCACTTCAGGTCTCACTTCATGCATATCTTTGAGTTTATATGCGATACTATCTTTCTCTCTATATTTATTCTGAACATTTTTAACATCTGAAATGTAACTCTCAATTTCTAGAAAGTTATAAACCTTCCTCAGTTCATTTTCAGGATTTTGAATTAAATCATTGTATTCAATCAAATGAATATACTCATGATCCCCCTTAGCATAAGACTGTTGAAATGCCCAGAGTGCTTGATTTACGATTCCGACTGGAGACATTAAAAAGTCACATCTATTATTATCATTGATATCAACATTTGCTCCAATCAATGCCTCATCAACAAAAGAAACCTCATCTTCGTTTCTATGAATCATTGTAATGAAAGATGAAAGTATTTCCAATACATCTCTCACAGTCATTATAATTTTTGGTTTTGTTGTAATATATCTTTTTATTCTTTCCACATTATTTGGCCAAGCACGATTCTTATCAATGATATAAGGTTCATTAACATCAAAATAGTAATTATCAATAATACTTGAAATTACTTTTTTAGCATGAAGTGGTTTTGGGTAGGCAATAAAGTGTTCACTATCTTCAAAAAAATATTTTTCCTGATAATACATTGCCTCTATTACAGGAGACAATGGTCCTGCATGTATTTGAGGATGTTGATTTAACAGTGCGGTAAATAGTGTAGAACCAGAACGAGGAAGTCCACTTTCAAAAAAATATGTTTTCATTTGTTTGATAAGAAAAATAATTGAACAAGTCTACCATTTTGTAAGCAGTCTCCAAAGTTCTTACTGTGAGAATGCCAGAGCCAAGGACGAAATAATACTACTCTATTATACTTCATTGGGACGTATGCATATTGATCCCATTTGGAATGATCTAGACCATCACCACAGATAATGGACTGACGAATCTCTTCATAGTTTGTATATCCATGAACATATCCTTCTTCATAAGTCAACGGTGCCTTTTCTGTTTTTAGAGTCTTATGAATATAAAAAGAAGTTCCAGCATCAGTAATGCACTGGTTTGGAAGATTCAAATATAATACTCCACCCCAGTCCCAACCAGGATCAATATGAATGTCTTGTTCAAAAGAATCATTTTTGAAAGAAGATCTAAAAAAACCACAAGCAGATCCTTCGGCAGGTATTACCTCTCTTCCTATAAGTTGAAGTAGTTTAGTATGAGTTTCTTCGGTATAATATTTTTCTTCTGAATTTTTTCCAGGATATGTTTTGTTTCCTGGTGTAGGATAACTAGAATTTAATGCAAACTGACGAACTTCATTTGGATTATCATAAAAATCATCAGCAATAATAATGTTACGTCTCATTGGTAATTTTTTAATTATTTAGAGTCTTATCCTATAGATGAGTTTGGTGTCGATCCCATTTGATTTCTTCCGACAGAAATATTTCCTCTTAATGATGATGTTGCTAAATCATTTGCCCAATCAACTCGATCAATTTGACTATTGGTTGTATAGTTTCCTGCCCACCAACCATAATTAGTATTTCCAATTGCACAACCAAGAGTATGAGATACACTTAAGTTTCCTCTAGCAGAAGAAGTCGATTGATCTGAAGCATAATCAATTCTAGTTACAAGTGTAGAATTTCCACCCCACCATCCATAGTTTACGTTTCCAGTTGATGCTAGGTAAGTTTTAGAAATAGATAATGGTCCTCTAACTAATGTATTAGCAGTATCTGAATAAAAGTCTAAACGATCTACGGTTGAAACTCCACTAGGGGAAGTAGGAGTTTGTCCTGCAGCATACCATCCATAGTTTAAATTTTCTGCGGCAGTAAGTTCTGTTCTTGATGAGGAAATATTAGATTTTGCTGTAGCATTTAGAAGATCATTTGCAAAATCTAATCTATCTATTCTAGTGTTAAAGCTTGGCAGTCCATCTATCCCAGCAGCCCACCAACCATAGTTATAGGTGCTTGTTGATGCTAGATTATTTCTTGCTGTAGATAAATTTCCACGAACAGAAGTTGTTGATAGATCACTCGAAAAAATTATTCTATCAACAATACTATAAATTGGTGTTCCTGGTTGAGTTGTTCCCCCAGCAAACCAACCACTATTTGAATTTCCTGTTGCTGATAATGATTGTCTACCAGTAGATAATGATCCGATTGCTCTTGTAGTAGAAAGATCGTTACTAAAATCTAATCGATCCGTTAATGAAGAATTTCCGGGTCTTCCTCCACTAATCCACCCATAAGTTCCAGTTTGTGGTAAAGTATTGGACAACAAATTCTTTTTGTAAATTAAACCTCTTTTACTTGCATTAGTTGGAGATCCACTACTATAAGGCATATTGCCTCTCAATATTGGAGATAAGTTAGAACTACTGAAATCAATTCTTAATGTTGAACTTACATAGCTGTGGGGCGTGGATCCAGGAGGGGGGTACTGCTGGCCCGCAGTTAAGTATCCTGCACCGACTGATGAAGAATGCAGTCCATCTTGACCTCTAGAACCATGAACACTTGAGGTTAAACTTGCACGAGTTTCTGGAGAACTTAAATCGCTCGCAAAGTTAGTTCTATAGACTGCGTTTGAATTTCCCCCTATAGAAAGCCCATAGTTTCCATTATCAGAAATTCCACCATGTAAAAGATGGTCTGCAGGTAAAGATGATCTTGCTGATGTTGCAGAAAGATCTGCAGAATATTCTATTCTTTCAACTGTAGAATAGGAATTCCCACTAAAATAACCACCGGTAAACCATGCAAAGTTAATATTTCCAAATCCTGCAGATCTACCTCTAATAATTGCAAGATTTCCTCTTGCAGATGCTGTTGATAAGTCACTTGAAAAATCTAAACGATCAACTGAACTTACTGCAGATGGAATATCATCATTAATTCCACCAATAAACCATCCATAAGAATTATTTTCTGATGCTCCATGAGATCTTCTACCTTGAACTAGATTACCTCTTGTTGTGGTATTAGTTGTATCATTTGCAAAGTTTAGACGATCAAAAATTGTTTTACAACTTGCAGGTGAAGATGGTGTATGATTACCACCACCTATCCATGAATAAACATCATTGACTACACATCTAGCTCCAGAACGAATATTTTGTAAATATGTTCTCTCATTCATAGTAGCAAGATCATTCTGATAATCAAGACGATTAATTGAAGACCTATGTGATGGAGATGCTGAGTCAGTTTCTCCACCAATATTATAACCATATTCTGATGTTGTCGGTGTTGCAGTCGCTAAAAGGTTCTGTGATGTTCCGCCACCAGGAAGTCCTGATGTTGCACCTCCACGACTGCGTCCAATGTTTAAATTTCCTCTTAATGATGCCGTCGTCAGATCATTTGCAAAATCAATACGATCTACAAGTGTTGTGGAGTTTGAAGAGGGATTTGCACCAAACAGTGCATATCCATATGCACTATTACTTACACCACTATGACCTCCTCTTACCGAACTTAAAGGTCCTCTTGAGACCATTGCACCTAAATCATTTTGTAAATCAAGACGATCTACAATAGAAGAATGTCCAGAAGAAGTTTGAGTCCCTAACCACAAAGCAGTATTTTCTGTTCCTACTCCATCACCTGTGTAAGATCCTACTGTTCTATTTGTTCTAGTTGAAAGTGGAGAAGTATCATTTGCAAAATCTAATCTGAGCGAATCACTTCTATAAGATGCCGCTGGATCCATACCCCCAACAAGCCATCCGTAGTTTTTGTTGAAATGTTTTTGAAATCCATATCTAGCAGCAGCAAGATTATTAATTGTGATTGAGTTAGCAGTATCATTCGCATAACTAAATCTTGTAATTTCTGATCTTTTAGCGCCTGCTGTCCAACTATATCCTCCTGCAGAATACGCATATTGCGTATTATGAATCATAGTTAAAAATCCAGTCTGTTGAACATGATTTGCTCTGACTGCCGCATTTGCACTATCATTTGAATATAAAACTCTTTCAATTAAAGTATTTCTATATCCAGTAGGACTTCCTTCAGAAGAATGACAGTACGCTGCAGTAAGTGATGAAGATACACAATTTCCACCATAATGAACTGCAGACAAATTTCCTCTTAAAATTGCTTTTGCAGTATCATTTGAAAAATCAATTCTTTCTATTGCTGTAACAGAAGCAGTTCCATCACCAATAGCATAACCATATAGTCTATCGCCACTCCACGTTCCAGTGCCCTGCTGTTTGTATACTTTTCCTAGACTGAAAATTCCAGCAGCTGCCATTTTTGATTACCTCTGAAATACGTGTGAACCGATATGTGATAAGTGAATTTCATTATCTAACCAAACATCAAAACCTAGAGAGTTTGCTCTACGAAAGAAACTAATATCTTCTGCACAATAATGACCATTCTCTTTCATCTCTAAAAAGTAATGATAAGAGTTATGAAACTCTTTCTCAGTTGGTGGATAATTTGAACCTTCAATTTCTGGAAAATATTTTAACTCATCACCATAAGCACGACTCATAACTTCAAATACTCTACGATGAATCATTACAAAACCCATACCTATACTATCTATCTTTGTAAGAGGTCCATCTTGTGTTAGGGGCATACTTACGGTATAGTTCCACTTTAATGGAATTGACTTCATCGGATATGCACCACACACAATATCTTTTCTATAGGATAATAATTTTAAAACATCATTTGGTTCAAAACCAACATCACTATCTAAAAAGAAAAGATACTCATGCTCAGAATTATTCATAAAGAAATTTGCAATCTTTGATCGTCCTTGAGATATTAAGGATGAATTTGCAAGAGTTAAAATACCATGAGGAACTTCTGCTCTTACAAAAGTTTTTCCAAGATTAAATAGTGAAGAACAAGTTTTTTCACTTACCAATCCACCGTAGCAAGGCAAAGAAATTAATACAGACATAATTTTTTAATTATCAGTAATTAGTTTTCCAGAAAATTGTGCGAAAATAACAGATGAAACTCCTACATTAATTCTAATTTTATCACCAGCATAAATGTTTTTGGGCATATCCAAAATTTCTATTGATGAATTTTGGGGAACAGTCAAATTATAAACAATATATACTCTTCTAGTATCCAAAGAATTTGCCCAATCAAGTGATACATTGTAATCTGAAGTGGTTGAAATATTACAAACACGAAGAGATTGAATAACTGTTGGATATGTTGTCGATGTGTATAATGTATGTGCGTATCCAGTCTGTGTTGAAGTTATTGTATATCCAACCCCAACATAATCACTATCTCCATAAATTGGTTGATATGAAATAAAAGCATCTATTGCTCCAGAAACAGGATCTCCATTATCATTAAAACCTTGCAATCTTAAAATGTCTGAAGGGTTTGCAACAATTGGTTGTTTAAGTAATTCAAGAGCACCGCCAGCTTCGATTGGAATTTGATTTCCCATGAATGTATTAGTTCCACCACTATAATCCATTCTAGCTGTTATACCAACAGCTCCAGATGATGTGTTTACTAAATGAATTGAATGAATTAAATATCTATATCCAGATGTAGATGCAAATCCTACTGCTGAATCTAGAGTTTCTGTTACGGAAAAATAAGCAGCAGTTGTAATTCCAATATTGAAGGGACCTTGATTGAAACCAGTTGCTGTTACATTACCTCTTACGTCTAGTGTATGTTCTGGAAATGTTTTACCAATTGAAACACTTCCACCATAACCAACTAAATTTACTGTTCCATTTGCTAGAGCATCAATAATCGGAATAGCAGATGAATCATTGACGCTGAAAATACTACCACTGGTTAGGTTATTTGTAATTGAGAAGAGTTGTCCAGCAGTCCCTTCCCAAGAAAGAGTTCCGTTATTTGTGC
>Ga0194117_10004976_pt1 | contig 12327 bp, 8 predicted proteins | sample TA2MahsurfametaG_FD_160579 | JGI IMG/M metagenome (GOLD analysis project Ga0194117, IMG submission 160579) | Freshwater microbial communities from Lake Tanganyika, Tanzania - TA2015009 Mahale N1 surface | ecosystem: Environmental > Aquatic > Freshwater > Lake | place: Tanzania: Lake Tanganyika...
GGGGGAAAAGACTCCTAGCTACACAAAACTCAACACTTTGGGATGGTTCAAAATTATTTTTGAATTCTTCAGGGCGCAAGTCGAAAAAGGCAATACAAAGGGACATAAGGGATATTTCAAAAAAGTAATAGTTGAACGTTTTGATTAGATCCTCGAGCCAATTTTAGTGCTGATGGGGCATGAATAGTAGGAAGTTCAAAAGGCAGCACAAGCCTCAAATGACAAGCTGATGTTAGCGATTCAGATGCTGGATAAGTAGCAGAGTGTAAAATTTGCTAAAGTGATGCCAAAATTGAAATAGATGTTAGCATAGAAGAAATCAAGTCCCACATCTTAGTCTGCTCTAAAATGGATGAAGTTTATGTTATAGAACTATAATGACAAGATTCTACCTGAAATTAAAGAGATTATTGAGAAGCTTGTCACCAAAATCTGTGACTCCAATGTTAAAAATGTTAACTCCATTATTGAAAATACAGCTGTAAGAGAGGAGTATTTTGAGTTACTCGTGCAGGAAATGTTGTTTTTATTGTTACGAAAAAACCCTGGAGAAATAAATGATCCAGAGTACCATCCTGAGCAAATTCTGAGAAAATTTTCAGTGATCCAAGAAGGAGATAAATTCTGTCGTAGTATTTGCACTCAAATCGTGAAAAGTATTGATGACCGTCGATTTGTGGCTGACATCGTCTCCTATCTCAACATTATCATCATCAACGATAAAAATATGCATAAGATCCGCAAAAAATTACAAAACTTGCATTAGCCTGACTATCAATAGAACTTTATGGTGCTTTTTCAGGCTTTTAAGTATAATCCATCAGCAACGACATCTCTCTGCCTTCTTGGAAAACAATATGAACTCGCCTACCATATACTTCTATCCTATGCACAGTAGCTGTAGATCTGTCCTAAATTTATGGTTGATTTTTGCAAATTAGCCACTCTACTTGAATCCCCTGGCTTTTTACGTAAGCTTTCAATAACATAGCTTTAAGACTACAACTTTTATAAAGAAGCGATCCATATTTAGTCTAAGCTTTGGCTGCTTTGCTGATGATCTTACCTCAAGGCAAAGTTTTTAACATGTTGAAAGGTCGATTATAAGTAACTTCTTTATTGGGTATGGAGCATTCAGGTCAGAAAATGAAGAGTGAGAATCCCATCAATATTGAAAATCTATTGAAAGAGTTCAAGTAGGCTCAGTTAGTTTTTCAAAAGATGTCGCATTGATGTTGTTATTTATACTATTTATAATATCTATCCGTTATGAAGAGTAGGCAAAGTAAACCAGAAATCAAGTATATTTTGAAGGAAATAGTAAATTATCCTTCAAACAAGTAGATATAAGTTAAAGCTTTTCTCTAAAACAAAGCTGATCGTTTACAAGTCGAAAATAGAGTATTGGCTTAGCAGCTTTCCTAGTAAATAAGGAACCGCTAAACTCTAACTATATTGCTCGCTGAGGAAAAGAGCAAATACGAGTAGGCGTTGTAGACAATTAACAAAATGAACAAAACAGAGCCACAACAACTCACTAAAATGCCATCTCATGATAGACTAAAATATCTCAAACACTCCAACAGCAGCAGGAAACAATCCGTTAGCCTCGAAAACGAGGTTTAAAATAAAAAACTAAGAGAAAGGGTTGAAAACTTGTAAGCTGAAATGCGAATGCTGAGAAATAAGAGTGAAAAAGATGAAGAAATCATAAAGCAATTAAAATAATAGTTAATGTTCTGTAAGTAACATCTGAAGAGAGCTCAATTGTAGAAAAATGAACTATAATAAGAAATGGAGGAAGGCAGGAAACAAATTTTTGAAGCGAATTAACTCATGACGAGGCAGAATAAATAGATATTGGCTATGAAGTTCGAACTACAAAGAAGTAAGCAGGCAGATACTCTTCCTAGGATCGATCTTGCTTCCTTTTATCTTGAAGATATATCATAATTACAACAGCAAATCAATCAAATTTTATGTTTGACAGTCCAAGACCACGAACAAAGACAATAGATATGCCATCAAATAAAGGAGACCATAAATTAGATGGAGTGTGGGTGGTTGAATACCCTTAATAAATAACAATATTGATACAAATAAGAGTGTATCGCAAAATCACTTTTTACTCTATATAAATAAATGCTTACAATCTTTATTTTCTAGAGATCTTCTCCGATCTGTCTCAAACGCATTGCAGTATATGAAAAAACCTTGGCTTCCTCTATCTTTTTGTCTAGGATCTCAGCAAAGACCACCTGAAAAGCCATAGCGATTCCTGTTTGCTCAAGATACTTCTTGAACATTTAGGCTTGCTTTTTTTTCTTCGTAACTTCGTCCATTCCCTAACTATTTTATCGTCTTACCTAATCGATTTATTACTATTCAGGCTCAGGTTCAGGTTGAGGTGGTTCTTCTCTCACTGGTTATTTCGGTGGCTCAACTTTCTTTTATTATTTTTTGGGACTTTCTTCCTTCTTGGCCTTAGAATCTTACTTTTTGGGCTACTATTTCTTAGCTTTGGGATCTTCTTTTTTAGGTTCCTCTTTCTTGGCTTTAGGATCTTACTTTTTAGGTTATTATTTCTTAGCTTTAGGATCTTCTTTTTTAGGTTCTTCTTTCTTCGGTTATTCCTTTTTAGGTTATGGCTATTGTTTAGGTTCCTCTTTGGCTGGTGATTTTTTGAGATCTTCTTTCTTGGGCTACTATTTTTTTGCAGGAGCAGGAGGAGCGGGAGATGCAGCTTTGGGTGGCATAGCAGTTTTATTTATAATATAAATTAACTATAAACTATGATTATGGTTCACATCACTTATAATTATTATACCAATTCTGCGAAGCAATTTAGATTTCTAATAGTTTGCATAAGTTAATATCTGTTCTGTAGTATTTTCCTGAAATCGAATGTACCTGGTTGTTCGCCAAGCTTCAAGAACATCTGTAATACTTCCTTGGCGTTGAGCATGAGTTGTTTTTACTAGTTGAATCGGTTAAGAATGTACTACATTGTGCTGAAAAACACATTTTGGTGGTTTGTTATATATTTCTGCAGATAGATATCTTCGAGGTTACATAGTGCACTCAGGTAGGTCTATGCCATGATTGATCTTAGCTTGTCGGGTAGCTCTTCGTCTTTCATCGCCATAATCATTTTCTCAACGCATGCTATATATATTTATGGTTACTATGGGTGATGAATATTTTGGACCCTGCATCGATATTTACGTTGAAAATCAAAAACAATACCCTTTCCGTCAGTAATTTGTGTTCGGTTGCATAGCTTATCAAGAAAGCCAGATTTTAAAATAGCAGTCGTAACTCCCAATTTTATGAGACTACTTTCTTCTCACAAAGATACAGTGCTTGAATCAAAATTTAACACATTTTTATCTTCTACTCCACGGAGTAAAATACTATACCGAGCGAGTCGATCAGTTTTTTGAAGAGGCGGTCGTTGAGAATATCCCAATCGAACCCTTCACTCGGATGGTGTATCATTACAAAATCGTAGAATTTTAAACTCTATAGAGTGAGTTTGACTTTTTACAGCGGAACAATCTGTTTAACCAGTTTAAGATAGTGAGGTTGTTAGTATTTGCCTACAGCTTTGATAATAATTTTGAGTAGCAGCTGTTTTTAATATAATTTCCAAGTGGTACTTATCGCCTGGTACTATCGAATTAGAGTATTATAATTGTGCTAATCGATGTCGGTATATATGAGTACATAATTGAACAGATAGACTAGATAATTAGCACAGATTATCTATTGGTCGATGTACTTTAACTTGGCATTCAAAAAAGCTAGTATTTTATCTGCAACCACACGGTTCCAGACTTGATTGTGGCAGGTGCTATCGATAAGGTAGTTTATGAGTTAGTCGATACTATGGGGTAGGGAGTTTGCAGCTGATATTATCTATGGAGGAATTAGCGCTGTTTATCGTAACTAGTTTAATATTTTATTTTTCTACTCCCTGCGTATCTGAACACGGAACAACTATTTCTTGCGTATTAGACTACTCGGTTCTTACTCTTTGTGCGCTCTTTATGTTTGGAACATAACTCATTATAATCGATTTATATAAATCCCATCATCGCAAAATCATTGTTCATTCGGTTTGTACTGCTTGCTAGATTTTTCTTGGAAGAGGATCATCGATGTTTTTGATTATAGTCCATTCATCTGAAACTCGGCCTGCAGGAATAGAAATGAATTCATACTTGAGGGTGTTTCCTTTGATTATCATGCGCCCATATCCGTATTTTTATTGTCTGGTTACTGACCACTCGGGAGCAGGTTTTATAAATTTCTCCCTGATTAAGGCTCCAGCTGTGCCCTGAACAACATAAACAGGTGCTTGAGGATTAACATAGTGTGTATGATTGGTACCTTGTTTGACTGCTTTTCCTTTATAGATAGGCCAAGTTCTTTCATAATTATGGAGATGTCCAACCTGTACCACATCTACTTTGTATTTATATATGAGATCTTCAAGATGTCTGCATAGTTTTGTAACATTGGCAAATTGATCCTGATTGGATGAATAAAACGCCCGATGGACTCCAACTACGATCCACTTTATATTTGGATTGTCTCTGGCATGACTCAGATCATGTTATAGGAAGTTATACTGTGCAGAGCCCAGCTCATAGGGATGTTCTGATGAAAAATGTACGAAATGAGCTTGACCATAATCAAAAGAGAAGAAGAGGTTAGTTTGCCCTGGATATTGTCTTGGCAACACATATCTATTTGAGTAAGCTGTGTAATTGTAATAAGCCTAGTGATTTCCGACACCAGGCATGAATGCAGTGTAGGCAGCAAATTTTTATGAAAGCTAGCCAAATAAGTCCCAAATTGGTGCACTCTATCCCCTTGTTTTGCTGTTCATGCCAGCATAGGCAATGTCTCCTGTGAGGAAAACAAAATTAAAAGGTTTTGAGAAATGGTCTTTGGCTATTTTATCAATCACATGATGGCCGAAAGGTGCGAATGTACCCATATCTCCGAAGACAGCAATATTCAGTTCTTATAGTGTTTGAGCTCTGAGAGGAGGTGATGTAAAATATTTTATTTTCGAGAAGGTGTTAGTCTCGAGATCACCAACTCTATAGAAATATTTTTTGAGAGGCTACAAGTTTTTCATTACAGCGATGTAGATTCTTCCATGGAAGCCTCCAATTTTACCTACATTGTATGTATGATAAGTTCCTTCCACTTTTTGCTTTAGCATTCCAGGGATATGCCCATACTATACAACAGGCTTATTGTAATGTTCTGGATTTGATACCCACATGACTTGCATTTCTGCTTAGCGGGAAGTAAGTCCTAAATGAATTTGCTTATGTCCCGGATTGTAAGTAACTTTGATTTTTGCAATTCTTATGAGTTCTTAAAGAGTAACCTTTAAATCACCATCTGCGTCAAAGAAATTGAATATCGGTTCGGCATGGTCCTTTTCAACCTGGTGTTCAGGTTCAAGGAAAGAGAAATATTCGATAAAATCTTGGAGGTTGGCTTCGCCATTTTTATCAGTATCGTACGTGCTTTCCCAGAAGGATTTGAGGCTAGCGTAGGAAACTTCTGCTGTTAAAACGCTATCGAGAAGAATCAAAAGTGTGATAGTTAGCAGAAAGGAGATTTTTAATTTTCTCGACATCCTATGTTATATAAAGTTGATATGCTTAATAAAACATCTCTAGCTGTAATGAATTTAAAAAATTTTGATCGGTAAACTTTAATTGTAAGTATAAATTTATTTTGGGAAGAAAAGTTAAATCAACAGTTTGAATCATTCTCTTTTCTTCGGATATCTGTTGTTCTTTTATGAGCCTGAGGGCCTTTATGAGTATTAACTATTCTTTGAAGCTAATCTTTCTCTGAAAGCGTTATCGTTTTCGGTATATTCTGCTCTGAGTTTGGCCCAATTTTTAGGATTATCAAGTACACCCAGGATGAGCTGCTTTAAATTTTCACTTCCATATCCTCGTTTCAACATCTTGTCATTAATGAATTTTATATCTTTCTAAGGAATAAAATAGTTGGGTCGTTAGCTGATAAAAGCTCCAATGAAATTTTAGACGTGTTTGAAAAGATATTTATGATCAAAGTTGACTTTATCACAAACATCTAACAAACAGTAGACTATTTGGATTGATCTTATTTTCTTTTTCTTAAAGAGTAATTAAATTTGAGGCTAGAGTTGAGTAAGAACTGTGTGGATGAGTTATTTGGGTTCTTTTGCACTGTTGAGATAGTTCAAAAACAAACTGATGGTCTCTGACTAGACAGTTTAATTTGAGCTAAAGTTATATTTGAGTAATTTGGGAAGTTCACCCTTTCGGAACTCTAACTCATGTCTACCAATTTGATAATAAATTTGGACTGCAGAGTTTATATTTTTGCTTATAACACTTTCCTTATTCTACGTTGAAGAACATGAATTAAGATACTGAATTATAAATTTTTTAATTATCTATACTTTTTTCTATTGCTGTATGTTAGTAGAACCTTATCCTTTGGGTACTTTGTCTCTTAGAACAACGAGTAAACTATAAAAGAGTACCTAACTTGAGTGATTAAAGTTGGGGATAATGTGATTGAGGTATGCTTCTCTTATTGTTAGTTTATCAGACTAGTTCAGTTGTTATGAGAACTTTATGTAGAGTTTACTGAAGCGTATGAGCTAATTTTCTTACACTTCTTCAGCTTGTGTTAGTTCCTTGACTCCATTTTTAAAGAAGTCTACGAGATAACCTTTGACTTCTTCAGAAATCAATTTAGGATTAGTCTTTTCAAAGATGAGACTGAATAAGACTCCCTTTGATATATTTTTATTTGTGAATATGGTTTTGAATCTCTAAATGTTGTTGCTGATAAAAGAAACGAGCTAGTTACAGTTTATTCTGTTCTTATTGCAATACTTAATCGTTTTGATTATCAATGGCACGTGGAAGTCAATGTTGCCCTATTAGAGGTGGACTCGCATCAAGTGACTCTTCAAAGCTTCACAATATCTCTTGGAACTCTATGATTGGTACTGATAGATGTGTCTTAAAGAAAATAGTATTTTATAGTTGTGCATTTTAGGGATATTTTAGATAAATGTCTCAAGTGCCAAGTCGATCAGCTTCTGAGGATAGTTTTACTGGAAGCGAGGAGTTGAAATTATCGTACCTGCGATGTATAATTTATTTGGATTGTCTTTCTGTTACATTTTTTTTATGAGCAGATCGATGAGGTGAGTAAAGTCTTTTTGATTTTTGACAACAAAATGAGTATAGTAGGCGGCAAGAGCGCCTGTTTCATCTTGTTTTACGATGCTTCTCTCATCCAATGTTTTAACAACTTAAGGTTCCAATGATCGTTTGCTCATATTGTTGAGTACATTCATGAGATGCAGTCTTTAGATGAGTGTTCCTGTACGTTGATTGATCTGTTAGATATATTGCCCTATTTTAGGTAGATAAAAGCTGTCGAAAACTTCTTGTCCATTTATCGCTTCGATATCTTTATCTTGAAACAATAAATTGATAGCTAAGGGTAGATCTTTGGGCTTGGGCAAACAAGTAAGAGTTTTGAATGCTATAATGTGTTTTTTCGTCTATTAGGTGGTTTTCATTTTGGCTGGATTTCTAATAGCGTACATGGGAATATTGACAAATGGGTACTATGCTAATGCTGCTTGAAAATCGATAGATGAGTTCTCAGAGTTTTATTCGGTCAATATACTCTCCTCAGCTGTTTCTTAGTTGTGCTGTTTTAATTTTGGCGTGTTTGTCGAAAATCTTGCAAAAGGAACATAGACTAGTGGTATGTTGAAACCGAATTTGTGTATATTTTTGGGGGCTAAGATAGTGGCTGGGTGAAGTAGTTACTTGAGAAGCGTTGTTGATATTTTTCTTATCATCGAGATGATATTAATTATGGTATAAATATGAGAAGAAAAAATAAATCGCTTCGAATCAGCTAAGAGTTACAAAAAACTGAGAATCAGTTGATTGCATGTCTTACAATGTTTGTTTCAGATTTCTAAGTTTTGCTGTATTTCTGACTATCCTCTAAAGTAATTATCTCTTTGTCTGTAGTGTTTATTTTTAGTTTGATATTTTTCTGAGCTCTTAGAAGTAAAGTTTTTTATGGCCAGAGTGTTACTGTTGATCTCGTATGCGGTCATGCGATTTTTTTTTAATAGTTTGGAGATGAGATTGACGCTAGAAGAGTGTCAATGACATACGTTTCTTTTATTATTCATTTCTCTTTTTGACAAAATGTTCTTTTTGTATTTTCTGAACTTTGTAGAGTAAAACCTTCTCCTATCTTTACTTGGCTAGCTATTATTTCCGAAATATTTTTTGCTTGATCGATTCTTTTTCCTACATTTTCTGTGCTTATTAAACAGCCTGCCGTAGAAATTTTCGCTCGACAACTGCCTCTAATCTGTAAGCTTTGATGTTATTATCAAACCCTTCTTTCAAATTTTGTTTATACTTCTGTTAAAGCGTCCGTAAATTACCTTCCAAAGCTCTCAACCGATGTTCTTGATTTTAACTAAACTAAAAAGGTAGTTGTTTTTTCCTCTCGGTTACCAAAACCGAGCAAGTCCTAGAATACTATTCCTCTGATGTTCGTGGTGTTGATTTGGTATTGCGTATAACGAGATCAAGTGGTTTTTTCATTATGATTATATAACGAGTGAAAAATAGCTGAACTGGCAATTATTTGATAAGACTTCAAAATAGCAAATATTATAAAGTGAAAGATGAATAACCAGGACAGACCGAAAAATCTGTTTACTGATATTAACAAGCCTCGCCATAATGTACCAACCCAACACACCTCACAAAACATAAATATTAATACCCAGGCTAGTAGTATCATCTCGCCCCAGCTAACGAATGTTTCTGGCGCCAATATATCTCAACACTCAAAAGGGAAAAAATCGAATAGAGGTAATACAGGTAGTCGCTTTGCTGAAAACCATATTGACCGCTACTTTATAGATCTTCTTAAAAAGATACGATAGAACCAGTCTTTCCTCAAACTTAAAGCTGAGATCGTTAGTTCAAATGAATTAATCAGATGGCTTCGTGAAGGATTAGATGAATTCAAGCCTAATAAAGAAAAATCTCGCTAATACGAGCAAAATTACAAAGGCAAAAATTTTTTGGGATTGAGATTTGAAGAACTTGGATTTGGAAGGGCAACTTTAATGCCTGGCCAACATGCAAAAAAAATTGACATTATCTTCGATAAAGTTATAGAAACACTTACAAAGTAGACTGTCTCCAACCCTTGGCTCATCACCAAACTACTTAGAAAATATTTGAGATAAGGCAAATTTTATCCTAGTTTATACCAAGCTTAGATTAGTAAATAAGTATACAAACCTAATGCCAAAATAATCGATACTTTTTTTGTTTCTGCAGACTCTGAAGTGATCAATGAGTTATCTAGTCAGTACTCTGAACTGTTAGCCAAATGTATCTAGCTATACTTCCAATAATACAATGCGTGTATCTTATGTTTGTAGAGTTTTGTGCAACTTTAGTTTGAAGAATCATTTCGCATGTAGAATCGACAAAGTGCTGAGGGATTGTTTGTTCGTAGCAATCTTGAGAAATCACTAGGTTTAGTTCTATGGTAGAATTATTGTTCATTGATAGATAGTATATTGAATCAACCTGAAGCAACAAATATCATTAGATAGAATGCAGATATTACCAAAATGACTCAGAAATGTAAAGAAATAATCCAATAGAAAAAAATTAGAGTTCTTATGTATTTAGCTTTCTTGTTTCAGAAGGCAGCCAATCAAAATGAAAGAATCTAAAGGGAGTTGGCTTCTAGTATCAAAGATTTTTCAGAAACAGCCATTCTAAGAATAGATAGTGACATACGTAAAGTAGAGGCTTCGGGTAAAATAGTTTCTCTTCATGTCTCACTACTGATAAGAAAACTGACTGAACTATTGTTATCGATTTTTCCATGGAAAACTGTTTAGGAAGAGAAGAATAACACCAGTTATTAATAAATCAAGAAAGTGGTGTAGAGAACAATCAGCAATCCTTTAAAACCTATTCGCATTTTGATGGAATTTTAAGCTAACAAAGCAGAGTAAGCTTTCGGCAAAATGAATTAATAACTTTAGAATGGAGATTGGACTGTTCATAGTTACCAATGGAAAAGATGGCTGGGTCTTTTTCTCAGAAAATTTAATACAAGAATCGAAAGATTGACTCGATTCCCATATGTGATGAAACATATAATCTGGTTATGTAAAACAGTGATGAAGGAGGAATGCGACTAGTTTTGGTAAGAATAAAAGATATATAAAAAAAGATTAGTTTCCGCTTCGGAATATAGAACAAGACAATAATTTAATTAAAATAGGACATATCTGATATAACTTCTTCACTTTTTATAGAAAGTTATTCGAGATGACAATAGCACTAATAGAGGAGTTTCCATTAATGAATGCTTCAGCATCTTGACAAGTGCCTTAGGTTCGCACGGTAAAAACCACATCAAAGAGACTCTCAGATTTATTCTTGAATCTAATTTTGAAGCCATCAGTTTGCACATAAAGCAAAATATTATAGCTTCTCTCAATTTGTAGTAAAGAAGTTCAGATAGAAATACTCGTATAGTGTACAGTCAGACTGAGAAATAAAAAAATATTGAACACTAAATCAAATTTCTATGCAGAATAGTATAAATAGGATCACAAGTCTAGCTCTCCTTAATTTAATAGCATTTGTTTTAGGATTCAAGCTAAAATAGTCAGACTGGTTTCACAGTTATTGTATTTCTTTGCAAAATATTCCAGAGACTTTCATCGGAATCTGTGCATGATATCAAGTGTTTGAGATATATCATAAGAGCTCTTGATGCAATCTTCATAGATTTAGATACTAGAATTTTTCTACCCATTGCTTTGGGTGTTACTTAGACTGGAAAGTGGAGTTGTGGTAAAACAATCAGGTAAATTGTTGATTTATGTACTCAAACGAAAGGTCCTTCTGAGATGGTTAGACAAGCAAAGAAATTACGCAATATATTTGGTCTCCATATCAATAACATTTTAAAGATCAGTAACTCAATTCATGAGTATTTCCCTTCAGGCAGTAGACGTTAAGATGAAAAAATGTATGAGAAGCTGTAGGGATGGATGAAAGTTAAAGATTTTGGAAGAATAAAAATAGATTTTTTATAGAGGAAGAACCCTCCATTGAAATATGTTCCTTGGCTGCATAACTTTTTATTGGTTTTAGAAAGCAACAGATTAACTGCTATTGATTTGTAAAATGTGCATTAACTTCTGTTGAAGATGCGAGTTTAGCGTTCTACAACAAAGGAATTTACTAATATGGAGTTAATAGTTGACATGATGAACAATGGTACTCTTTAGATTTAGATTGCTAAAATACTAACACCTCTAGTTGCTTCTAAGTAATCAACTAAAAAATACCTGTTTGGGCTAGCAAATAATAAGTTCTAAAGTTTTATTTCATTGACAGATACACTTGACGATGCATTTAAGGTGCAGAGTTCAAACTAAACTAAATTATATGAATACATTTCAAATGTACACTCGAAACGGATGATGACTAAAGTTTAAACTTTAGTGAATAGTCCCAATAAACTTACATTGAAAGTTAAGTATCGCATAAAGCAATACAGACTAGCAAAACAAAGTTATAGAAGATAAAAAGAAATGACTTAGATATATGAAGAAATAAGTAACAGTTTAAGAGTGACATAAACTGTTCTTAAACTTAATTTCGAGGGGTAATTTGAATTAATAAAACGATTGAACTTAGCGAAATGGGTTAAAAATAGTTTTCTTTAAAAGAGCCATTTTTATACAGTTCCTTTTACAGTTCAGCTAGAAAGTTAACCTACACAAACAGAAACAATAACTTCCAAGAAAAAAGAGACCAAAATTGTTTAGCACTAGCTCACCACATCTATCAACATTATTCATACTGTAGCGAGTTTGCTTGATTTCTAAGAAAGATTCGATATAAGTTAAAGTTTACATCCTAGTTATCGAACCAAGTTGAAAGGAAACTGCTACTTTGAACTCAATATTTGGGATGAGCACGAAGTGATTGATAAGAAAGTAGTGGAGAGAATACAACTCAACTTGTTAGGATAGCAACCCACTCGCAATAACATATCGATATCAATATTACAGATCTTCCAACATCTGATACACCTCAATTATGAAAAGAAAGCCTACTATTGTCTTACCAATCGTATTTACCCTCAAAACAAAACATCTTCTCAATCTTCTTCTTCTAACAAAATATTGGAGTAAAA
>Ga0194117_10004979_pt1 | contig 12321 bp, 7 predicted proteins | sample TA2MahsurfametaG_FD_160579 | JGI IMG/M metagenome (GOLD analysis project Ga0194117, IMG submission 160579) | Freshwater microbial communities from Lake Tanganyika, Tanzania - TA2015009 Mahale N1 surface | ecosystem: Environmental > Aquatic > Freshwater > Lake | place: Tanzania: Lake Tanganyika...
TTTTAAAATCGCTAGGCAAAACAACGAGCGAGCATTAAGTCGCCCTCTAATTTTCAACTATAGAATCAAACAAAAAAACATACAGTGCGATTTCATCAACAATCGATATTTTATTTTCTAAAATCGAAAAAATAAAAGAGGAGTTTTCTTTTGCATTGGCTCGACCTCACTCAGAAACTTAACTGATACAAGAAAGACAGCCTTTTTCTAATGGCATTTACTCTTAGAAACACATCTCTATTGATTTTGTGGAGAACAAGTAAAATGAAAGTGTATTCGAACTTTAAGAATGGAAGCATGATAAATAAAAATCCAACGATAAGAAGAGGACATCATACGATAAGGGTGTTCTAATTTAAAGTGTCAGCAATCATCTCCCGAATTCAAATGAAATAACTTAAACAAAAAATGGAAGTATAATTGATCAAATTTAACAACAACATAAAGCTGAATCTCGGAATCTATTTACCAATTGGGCATAGTATGACACTCCAAAGCTCAATATCAGAGACTTCTAGCTAGGTAAATGCATAGGTTCTGGTAAATTTGGGGATGTATATATCAGCATGCACAAAGCAACAGGTTTCTTCTGCGCTATCAAAAAAATATTCAAATCAACTATCAAAGAATATCAAATGGAAGATCAGTTCACAAATGAACTCAAAATACACTACCAACTCAATCATCCAAACATAGTCAAGCTCTACTCACATTTTGAGGATTAGTATCATGTTTTTCTACTACTTGAACTTGCGCCTCAGAAGTCTCTGATCGATCAACTGAAGATGAGTTAACAGGACACTGCAAAGACTATTGATCAAGTTACAGATGCTTTGATATATTTGCATGAAAGGAGGATCATACATAGAGATATAAAGCCTGAAAATATTGTAACGACATTTGATGTGCCCAAATTGTGCGATTTTGGATGGGCTACCTTCAAAGGGAACTCAATGCATTAGACTTTTTGTGGGACTTTGGATTATGTCTCACCTTAAATGAAAGATGTTGGATTCTACAACTAAAGTGTGGATGTTTGGAGTCTTGGAGTGTTAGCTTTCTAGTTACTAGCAGGGTTTCCTCCCTTCAAACAGTAGATCACAAACTGGAAACTTCTTGGTTCTAAGAGAAAGATGAAGTGGTCTTGGTAGGTGCTCTTCCCTCCAGAAATCGAAGGCTAGGCACAGAAATTCATTTAGAATCTCCTAAAAGTCGAGCCAACTGAAAGGCTAACACTGCGAGAATGCAAAAATACTCTCTTCCTGTCACACATAAATTCAGCACTAGCCTCTCAGTAATTGTATTAGTAATTGTCTGTTGTTATTTAATTGTTGTTTTGATTTATATAGTTTAATTAATTATTTCTAAATAAAGATGATAAAAATACTACTGCAGGGCAAGAGTTATTATTTGTAAATAAAGATGAAAAAGTAGAGTAACTTTGATCACTTATGTCCTACTAACTAAGACATTTTATTTAACTTTGACTCCAGCTTGCTTCTTCTTTCTACAAACTCTGAAAAGTAGTCACTGAATAGTTTAATAAGTACTAAGCGCCGGGTCCCGGTGAGTAACCATTTGCATTTTTGAGACCTTTCTTTGCACTGCCAAAAGAATATGTCTTCTTAGATGCTGCTAGATTGGGTGAGTTATTATCTAAATAATCAAAAAATTACAGCTGCCTGGGCCAGGTTACAATTCATATTTTCTTTTATCTTTAAACCTTTTTTATTGCCCAATTTTATATTAGTATACTTTGAAACAATGTTTGATCTATTTGATCCAATCGCATCAATTACCTCAGTTTTATAGTAGGCAGGACTGACCAGCTATTTCGGTTTATTACTCTTTTTTTAATAACGAGGGCTCATTGAAATTTAAGGAGAAGTCGAGGGTATTGCTGGATTATACTGCCCCGGTCCAGGGCTTGTTGAAAGTCGATTTTCTTTCATTCGATCGTGTGCGAATAATTTTGGTCCTCTGCCCATCTCTTTGGAATCATCAACAAAAGATTTCCTCTTATAATCAGATGGACTAGGTGTAAACGATTTCTGATATTTGAATCTTGGTGACAATGAGGTACTATTCCTTTTTTTTTCGATCTGAGCAGCCATATCTAGGTTCGTTAGATCATATGAATCTCGAATACATCTAGATTTTTGATAACTTACGATGGCGTGAGCGGTGGTTTGAATCTTTGTTCTTTGGGAAATACATGTGTCTCTTTGGACTTAGAATTATTGATACTGCTGTTAAGAACAGCTTCAAAACTTCTAAACATATTTTATTTCTAGACCAAACACTCCAAATAAACTATATTTACTCCCTATAAAACTTATTATCGTATGTTTTTTCACTATAAATATCTTTTTTGAATCTTACAAAAGACTGATGTAAAATACTTTACTCATAATATAGCATAATATAGCATAATATAGCATAATATCCTATAATAAGATATATCTTTTCACATGGATATTTCCAAACTTAGATTCGTCAAATAACTTTTCATCAATGGAAAGTTTGTTAATTCAGTCAAAAATCAAACCTTTGATGTCATCAATCCTAATGATTAGACTGTCTTGGCTACCATTCAGAAGGGAACCAAAGAGGATATCGATGCCGCTGTATCCGCAGCTAGACATGCCTTCGAGAAAGGACCTTGGTCTAGAATGGCTGCCTCTGATAGAGCCCTCTGCCTTTTTAGACTTGCCGATCTTGTTGAAAAACATGCTCATGAGTTGGCTGCTATCGAGGCCATTAACAATGGAAAACCAGCTCACATTGCAAAAATAGCTGATCTCGTTCTCTCAACTAAAACATACAGATACTATGGAGGTTGGGCAGATAAAATCAAAGGATCGACTCTTCCAATCTCTGGACCTTTCAATCTCTCAACCAGAAGAGAGCCTGTAGGAGTTGTAGGACAAATTATACCATGGAACTTCCCTTTGCTTATGCAAGCTTGGAAATTAGGACCTGCTTTGGCTGCTGGTTGCACAGTTGTCATGAAAACTGCAGAACAAACTCCTCTTTCAGCTTTGAGAATAGCTGAGCTTATTAAAGAAGCAGGTTTCCCTGATGGAGTCGTTAACATTGTTTCTGGATTCGGAGACATTGGTGCTTACCTTGCAAGACATCCAGGAGTTGACAAAATTGCATTTACTGGTTCAACTTAGGTTGGTTATGACATCATGAGAAATTCACATGTTTCAAATTTGAAGAGAATCACTCTAGAGTTAGGAGGAAAATCACCAAACATCATCACTAAGAATGCCAACTTCGATAAAGCTGTTGCTCAATCATGCATGGCATTATTCTTCAATGCAGGACAATGCTGCGTTGCAGGATCAAGAACATACGTTCATTCTTCAATCTATGATAGATTTGTAGAGGCAACAGTTAAAAGAGCTAACTCGATGAGAGTTGGTCATTCTCTTGATCCAAATACTGATCAAGGACCTCTTGTTAGTAAGGATCAACTTGACAGAGTTTTGAACTATATTGAAACAGGTAAGAAGGAAGCTAAACTTGTCGCAGGTGGAAACAGAGTTGGAAACCAAGGATACTATACTGCTCCCACAATTTTCGCAGATGTCAAGGATGAACATGTCATTTCGAAGGAGGAAATCTTTGGTCCAGTCAAGTCCATCTTGAAATTTGAAGATAATGATGAAGTTATCGCTAGAGCCAATACCACCAACTATGGTCTAGGAGCAGGAGTCATGACTGAAAATCATGCGGAAGCGAATTACTTTGCCAAGCACTTGAGAGCAGGTACTATTTACGTCAACTGTTACAACGTTTTCGATGCTACTACACCTTTCGGAGGTTTCCGTGATTCAGGAATCGGCCGTGAGAACGGAGAATAGGGTCTTAACAACTACCTCTAAACCAAGACAATAATCTAATCATTAGTTTGATCTTCAGATAAATCTAATTTACATAAACAACTTGCTAGAAGTGAAAAAATAAATATGACAAAAAAATTTAGTTTTTAATAATTACTTGATTATTTATTATGCATCGAGAACATAGAAATGAACTGCGTAAAAAAATAGAGAATTATTCGTATGGACTCAGTGATCATATCGACCTCAATCGCAAGAAAAATATTTTTAAGGGTGTAAATGAAACCACCGAAGAACGGGTTGCTATCAAAGTTATCGATCTCAGGAATAAAGAAACCGATCCCACTCTCAAAGATCAACTTGGGCTCTAAATTTAAGTCCTCAAGAAACTAAAACACCCTAACATCATCCGATGCCACGATGTTTTCTCGACTGTCAACAACTGCTATATTATCACAGAATTTTGTGAGAGCGGGGATTTATAGAATAGAGTCAAAACCCGAGGAGCTTTCAAAGAAGCCTAAGCTTTGGTAGTTTTCAAAGATCTACTTGCAGGCTATCTAACAATCGCACATTAGAAATTTGTTCACGGCAGTTTAAAACTATCCTCCCTGCTTTTGAAATAAAACGTAGTTAAAATAACGGGCTTTGGATGCTGCCGAAAAACGAATAAGCCTGACATCAAAAGATAGATAATTTTCAATCCTTACTTCAGTCCAGAAAGTGTTAAGGAGAATATCTTCAATCATAAGAGTGATATTTGGTCACTCGGGATGATTATTTATGTATTGTTGCATGGTCAATTTCCTTGGACCATCAATCAGCCTCTTGATATCATCTAAAATTCAACAAAAAGCTATGCTCTTAATCCTGAGCTCAGTGTATAACTCAAAGACTTCATTAGCCGAACATTAGTCCCGAGTGCAAATCGTCTGACTCTGTAATAACTACCTTCCCATATGTTAGTCAAAAAAATGATGCCAAATTACTCAACCTAAAAATACATCTTGAATGTTCTTGGTAACGAGTTACTTTAGCAAAAAAATCGAAAAGATCACCAAAACAGCCATCTAAATCGTGTAGAAAAACATATTAATTGCCAGATCAACTGGATGCGCTTTTTATTTAGAGTGTTGGACAGATTTATAAACGTTCCTGATGAACCTACCACTCAGATCTTGAGGTTTATTGTATTGAGGCAACTATCAGTTCAATTTTATAACCTTAAAAAACATTTTGATTTGAATTTAAATGCCTTTTCTCTCACCAACTGGCATGAATTTTCGCAAGACAGAGATCGGATGGCTAAATTGAGAGACGTCATCCAGAAAAACTAGGCACGATTTGAAAAAGCTAAGATTTCATATCATAAACTTATGCAATACTTCTCCTCCATGAATCCAAATTCATCAACTTTGCGAGGTTTATCCCGTCTCCTCAATGAAAACTTTTTGATCTCAGAATATAACTGTATCTTCGCTGTCAGTGCATCCGCTAATTAAATCAAGAGACTGTGGTAGAAAATAGCTCGTTAATATAACCCTCGAATAAAATATGAAAAAGAAACTCACTTCAAATACAAAGCAGAGTTACTACTTTTAGACTTTATCATAAGTTACTATCAACTCAATTGTCTCTACATTGACGATTTCCATCGTCAAGACTACTTCTAAAAGATGTGTAAACTCGATGTGATCTTATAGTTCCAGCCTTTGGAGCTTGATGCCTCAAATTTGTAGTAAATCGAGCTGAAACTAAAACAACTCGCTCTTATTCCTTGATAATAACCTTTACTCTATTATTTTACTCATTTTTAATCACCTTAAGTAACATATAAATCAAAAATATGACTCTTCTATATACGCTGCAAGTAGCTTCTCACCTTGCTACAAAGGCATGGGAAATAGTTCTAGATTTTCCGATCTTACCTTATCCAAATTCTCAACTGTTCTCTTTTCCATTAGATTGGAGTTTCTCATAATATTTTATTTATCTTTTGTATAGGTATTCCAATTTGAAGTAAATGCTCGAGGTCGCTATGCTTTTAAATTTGAAGTAAAGATAGGTTGGCCTGTTACCATTTCAGGTTTAGTGGTTCTTCTTCCCATTTTCAGACTCTACATTTTTTGGTAGATGTGCTGCATGTCACTAGCTGGAATAGTTGGATGTTTAATTTCTTTCGAAAGTGAGTGCTGTTCGACAGTGGGGTCTGTTTGCACACTGACTTGATAGGATTGTTCTGAATAATAAAAGAAGTACTAAATTTGGGGAATATTTGAAAATGGATAGTATTCCTCTCCAATCTTACTTTCGGCTATCTCTTTTTCTCTAGTTCTCTCGATTTACTTGATATCTGCTCTTTCTATTTCTATGTCTACTCGTTTTTTTTGTATGCCTAGCCCAACTCAATTTATTTTTGCTTCAAATTTTATTGACTAACCACAAGATCTCTCTTCGCCCGTTCCAGTTCAACTTTCAATACTAACTTTTCTTGCTACAGTACTACAATTTTCTTCAGCAATTCTTCATTTTAGCCTGATTTATCCACAGGTTCAGTCATCATTTTATTTCTCAAATGATTGATCTGGACAATACTCCGACTCTGCGAACTATCCTGTGAGGGTAAATAGTCCCCAACATTGTACTGCGTCACTGTTCGAATCGTCCTAATCGAAACATTCTGTTAGCTTTCTCTCAGTTTGGTCATTTTAGATACTTTGTAATCGATCATAACTGTTTTCAAATTAAATTATGATTGTTATACTAGAAATTATCTGCCAATTATATAACATTCTATATGAATTAAATGGAAGAAAATTGCGACACCAACGTTGTACTCACAAGAAAAAGTATCAAACCATCCATCGCCAAAATATAAGAGCCTCCTTATCTTGAAAAAGGCTAACCTACAAACAAATATTAAATAACACCCTCCAACTTCATCATTAAAGCCAAAAAAATGCAAAAAAAGAGAAAACCACTTCCTATCGCTCTCCTTCTCTCAACAAACTATACTTGTGGGTGTTCTCTCAAATCCTTATCAGTTCAGTAGAAAGAAGACCATCCTTTTTAGGTTGTGAGAGTGAATCGCTTCCCAAATACAATTTTTTAAATAAACTAAATCACCGAAAAAAGTAGAAGTTTTGTTCTAATTTCCAACTTCTTAGGTACAAAATACAATCTATATGAAGAAAAGTAAAATCTCATGACTATTAGCTTTGCTGCTGGCTTTTGCAATAATTATCCCTCCAGACAATTTTCGATCTATTTATTAGCCAAAGATGCAAGCTATTCGCAATTGAAGAATATATAAGATGGGCAAGATTTATAGGAAATGTTTGGGTTACCTGAAAATGAAGGTAAGATTGATAAACTCAATACTCTTTAGCCTAGAAAAAGCTTGGAAAATGGGGATCTCCATCTCAATTTTGCAAAAAAACATGTCCTCCCTGCAGTTTAAAATGCAATATTGGCAGATGCAAGCGGGTAATAGGCAATGGAACTAGTAAAGTTAGGAGAGAATCAGTTTGAAGTAAGTTTTAAACACGATCTTCCCAAACACTACGCTGTTGGTGTGGGAATAGCAAGTTTAGATTTCAAATGGGCAACCTAATGATTATCTTTTTATGATTATTAGTTATTCCAGTATCCAAATTCTAATTTTTGAGACTTTTTTTCATGAACTGGCTTAATATTTCATCTTTAAAAGCATATATTATAATCAATTTTTCTTTTCTTTTCTAATCTTCAGTTCACTCTCTATCCTATTCTTCAATTGTTAAGGTGAAGGCCGTTTAGTATACTAAAGAGCAAGCATTTCTTTTATTAACTAGGTGATAAAGCCTTCTTTTGGATACTTTTTATTTCCTGTAATAATGGCAAGTTTGCCTTCACCTTAAAAAGGATGCTTCCTAAAAATCATCAAATAACATATACATCCCAACATCCAAATATCAGATGGTGCCCCTATAATTTTCCCTGTTGGGTCGATCATCTCAGGTGAACGATAATGCAACGTCGAATTGGCATCTATGTACTCCATTAATGTATCAGCTTTCTTTTTGTCAAGTTGATCGAAATGTACAGGCGCATCGATGGCACTCCCAAAATCACAAATTTTATAACGATTCTCCACCAAAATCAGGTTTTATGGTTTTAGATCTAAGTGGTAGATACCCAAAGAATGGATCTACTCTAAAGCTTCACAGATGTCTTTCAAAATCATAAGAATTTATTACTAAGACAAATGTTTGCTGCCTAGCTCATCCAACAACGTTATTGTACCAAATTAAAACAACAGACAGCCCTTTTTATCCTTACCCTCCAACAACACATTCGATTACTTTAAAATGATTGATCCTTTTACTTTGGACCCACTTAACTTTTTCTACTTAGTTAATGATTTACAAGCAGTTTAACTTCTTTATTAAACATGGTTTCTAACTAACTCGTCTGAAGGCGGATTTCTTTGAGTGCATAGATTTCATCAGATGACACTGCTTTACATTTCCAAATCTCGCCGTAGCCACCCTCAGCTATTTTGACTTATTTTAGAATTTCGTAGCTGCCAAAAGTGAGCGATTTTGAGAGAGGAACACATCCCATATTATTAAATCATATAACTGTAATAGAACTTAACTGTATGAACATTACAATCATCAGAAACTGCTCAGCTTAAATCAAAACAAAATTAAGAGGTATAAAAAATTTAGTGTATAGATGAAATACGGTTATAAAATTACTCAATCATTAAAAATACTTGTAAAGAAGTCTTTAGCTGCTATTTTAAATCTCTCAAACATGGTTTTTTATTGTCGAAGCTGGTTCATCATATTTGGCTGCGTGAAATTCACATTTTACACTGTTTTGAATGAATGTATCCTTATAACGTGAAAAACTTCCCACTCTAGCAACTTGAAATATTTTCTACTTGTACCCGTAAACTATCGCTTATTAAAATTATTCGGATTGGGATGCTCGAAGTTTCTAGGAAAATAGCTAGTTGTATTGGGAAGTTAGTTTGTTTTATCACCAATCAATAAGTCGTATCCTCCACCAAAAGTAGGACCATATCCTTTGAAACAACATATCGCCTTGTTTTTTAGCGTTTTCACTAGAGGATACTTGACGTTATCAGTGACAGAAAAGAGGAAGGTCTCCTTTTTGAAATCTGTTTTGAAATGTGTCGAATTTTTTGAAAATTGATCCTCCCAAGAAAGTGGAGTATAACCCCCAATTATTTTATTATCCTATGTCAGACAAATGGTTATTGTATCCTCATATGAGTCACAAATCTAGTGAAAAGCTTTAACGTTGAATCTGTGATTACTTGCTCTGAAAATCAGTTTAAAAGAGACTTCTTGCTCGAAGAAATTGCTCAAAACATCAAAAACACTAATTATTAAACTCATATTATTTTGAGTATACTCTATGGCTTTTGGAGAGATGAGACTGTCAATTTTAAGTTCTCTTTTGCTAGTTTAGGACTCAGATTCGCTCTAAGAATCCACTTCCTTAGATTTGATAGCTTTTCCATTTGTAAAACTACTGAGGTCTCTCAGTGTTCTTGTGCGCCTTCCAAGTATCATTTCTTTGTTATTGGTGGCAGATTTTCTTTGATCGTTGGTGTTGAATTTTACTCTACATGAACTTCTATCATTTTTTTCTTTTTTTTCTATTTTTGAAGCAATACTCATAATTATAAATACGATGGCTTTCATATTCGTAGGATTTTAAAAGTATTTCTTGGGACTTACCTATTAAATGAGGGAAGTGTAAAATATTTAAAAGTTATAAATGTATTATTTTTTTAATGTTTTGTTTATATTTTGCATAAGTCTAAATATTTAATATACGAAAACTAACTGTAATGAAAAGAACTTTTATCTCCTCACTCATCGAAAGCAACAAAAAATCCAATCAAAACACAAAAACTGTTAAAAATGGAAAAAACGCAACAAAGTCCACCTTTTAATAGCATAAAGAAAACATAAATCCCAATCTCACATATTACAATTCTACTAAAAAAAATCAGAAATTGAAATCCGAAACTAAATTCAAAAGTAACCAAAAAGGACGTTCATCAATTAAAAAAATACAGTCTTACGAGCCGCAAGAAGATTCATACCTATCACCCTTCAAACGAGATACAGAACAATAGTAAAGAAAACAGTTCAGCTAAGATCTGAAGAAAAAGTGCTCAAAACTCAAACAGATGCTAAAAGTAAAATATTAGAAATAAATAAAGAAATGCAGAGAATACTACGACTTTATACGATAATAGCTCTATGCACAATAAATGGCGAGCATCTCCGAAATAAATAATTGCTTTCAGTAAGCACATCAATAAATCGCCAAGTACAGACTCAAAATTGATAATTTAACGAGTATCAATACTAATGGTTTGGAACTTGTAATCGAACTGCCTCTTCTAACTGTCTCTATCAGTTAGTAGATGAAATAATCTATCAGAATAGAGCTTGGCAAATTGAATCTTTTCAATGAAAATCGCTAAATTTAGAGCAACAAGATTTAAAAGAATTTTTAAGGGATAAAATTGTAAACAATTAATCCACCCAAACCATACTAAGCACCCATCTAACTTGAAAGCTACTACAACTAAAGATAAACACATAAAAGAAAAGTTTACGAGTATTATAGAACAGATAACCACCATTAATACGAAATGTCACCTTCGTTTCGTCATTTTTGATAATATTGCATTAAATAAACTTATAATTATTTGGATCATGCGTAGAACACCGTACACCTAGAGGATTGACCGCTCGAATTACCCAAAAGGAACAAGCAAACCACGAAATAACGATATTAACTCCCAAAGTTTTAAACTTGAGGTTAATCGAATCTCTGAAGATAACTATGTGGCTCCACGCACACCTTTTCCCTATTATCATCCGCGAACTGTCAAGCCCATGTTACACCGTCCTTTCACAACTCAAAAAACTCATAGTTTTCTAGATTACAAAAGTACTATAAGGTCGACCAAGGATAAAGTTACGATAGTAACATGCCTAGAGCATAGCTAGGAAAAGATCTCACTGTCAGTACATTGAGATAATCACGAGGACAAAAAGAAATGAGTTCGAGCTACGAAGATCATTTGAAATTTTAACATTCAAAGGGTAGACTCTATAAAGGCAGTTCTTGGAAACATGACTAAAAGATAGTAAAAGAACAAGTATCCGCAACAAGTCGATATAGTAATCATCGAAAAGAATTGTCAATGCAAGAGCAATTTGAGCTCTAACGTAAAAGCCGTCGTTCTGGAGGTCTCATCGATCTTTTAGGACAAAATTTGCGAAAAGCAGATGCAAAAAATGACTAGTAGTTTTTCGAATACATCATGCGTTTCTCGTACAGAAATAAAAAAGGATACATACCGACTAACTCTGGAAAAGTCAATCAAGATAATTTTATTGTCAATCCCAATATCAATAATAGAACATGGCAGCATTTCTTTGCAGTTTGTGATGGCCATGGACCACTCGGACATCATGTTTCTAGTTTTCTTAAAAATACCTTAGCCACTTCAGTCTCCAATAGTAAAGGTATTGAAAGACATCCAAAATAATCGTTAACCAAAGCATTTGAGGTCACATACTAAAAGTTACTCAAAGAAAGTGGTTTGGATTTGAGTTTTTCAGGATCAACTATAATTAGCTGTTATCTTAATCATAATCGTTTGCTTTGTGCAAATGTTGGAGATAGTAGGGCAATTTTGGGCAAAATTAAAAATGGTAATTGGAGTGCTATTCCTTTGTCTTAAGACCACAAACCATCTCTAGAAAAGGAAGCTGAAAGAATTAGGAAGATGAAGGGCAGAGTTTAAGCTTTCAAAGATTAACATGGAGAGTCGATTGGTCCTTTGAGAGTGTGGGTGCAAGGTGATAACGTGCCTGGTCTTGCAATGACTCGCAGTTTCGGTGATTTAGTAGGAGCAAGTGTTGGAGTAAGCCCGATTCCCTAGATAAAAGGTATCTCTTCTTTAATTCAGAATTTACTTTAACCGAATAAGACCGCATTCTTGTGATAGGTTCAGACGGTGTCTTCGAATTTTTATAGAATGACTAAATCATAAAAATTCTTGCGCCCTTTTACGAATCAAAGCAAATCCAGCAGGCTTCGGATCATCTATTAAGTATGGCAGTGAAATCATGGAATAAAAATTCATCGATAGTAGACGATATCACCTTTATTCTTATCTTCATCTCGTATAACGAAATCTGATTGTGTGTTCAACTGTCACTTATCATCATCGGGAGAATGATTTGATGATAAATTAATATGTAATATCAATACTTTATAATAATATACGAATATGGAGGCTTTGAGAGCAGCAATTAAATGAGCTCTATTTTGTAAGTTTATTATGAAATTATGTATATGAAGATAATATAAAATATAGGTCAAAGTTAAAATTACTCATACTACTCTTTCTTTTACCATGGGG
>Ga0194117_10004981_pt1 | contig 12319 bp, 12 predicted proteins | sample TA2MahsurfametaG_FD_160579 | JGI IMG/M metagenome (GOLD analysis project Ga0194117, IMG submission 160579) | Freshwater microbial communities from Lake Tanganyika, Tanzania - TA2015009 Mahale N1 surface | ecosystem: Environmental > Aquatic > Freshwater > Lake | place: Tanzania: Lake Tanganyika...
GAGCATCAATCCATAGATAATGTCGTATAGCAGGTTGATATTGAGCATATTGTTGGAGTGCCCGATGATATCTTATAAAAGTATATTAGTGGTCTTCCTCTGAACTCCAAGTTGCTATAAGATGAGTCTCAATCTATCGATTTCGATGAAGTTATAGAGTAGGTGCTATTTGACCATAATTTTGAGCTGTTTCAGACTTTGCTAATTCCTGAAATCAGCCAGATTCTATTTGATCAGTTGCTGATACTCTTCAGTCAGTGATCTCAACACTATTCTTGTACTCTTCAGTTACTGGGTGATAGTTTGCTGTATTTTTTTGAAATCACGTTCTTGGTTGTTGTTAGTTGGTATCTCTGTGAAAATGGGGACTGTTTCTTTGTTGAGATACTTTTACTACAGTGACCTATTCAGAAATTCGTTACTCATCTATTCTTTCTTTCCAGTATATTACTGCTATTATTATTACTAGTCAGGTAGATCTTCCTGCTGTTGCAGTCCCAAAGAACTCTTCTTCGATAGATGTTTTTCATTCATATTGGTTTACTCAACTACTTCATGCTCACTCACCTGAATCTATACCTATCGTTGGTGCTTCCGTTATTTAACATACACTCCCAACTTCTCGTCAACCTCCACTTGTTTTATCATTGGTTGCTCTCGTGGTTACTTTCTGTGCGGTTGGTTGAGCAAACTTTGAACCTGACTGATGGTTCCATAGTACAGTTGCAGATGGAAGTTGTTATTGGTTTTGGCACCGTTGATACTCTGTATATTTCTGAGTTAGTCGTAGAGATAGATAGGCTATAGGGAACTCATGATGATTCTCTGATTGGTATTCTGTAGAGGCTTCAAATTAATTTAATGTATTCCCAGCAATTCTTCTCCACTCCACAATTACAATATAATTTTATCCTGTCCCTTACTCTGTGAAGATCGGTTATGTGGAAATATGTTGACATGCTTACCATGTTGTAACTCAGCTACTCTGAACCCGATAGTCTACTTGGTCATTGGTATCTTGTAACGACATGTTTTGATAGTTTTGCTGAAATTGGAGAGATTGAGGTAGATCTGGACGATTTCGATTTGCTACTAGTACTATAACTCAATACGCAGAGTCTTCATATTAGGTACCACCTTCGCCAATCTACTCTCATCCACCGTCACCACTTTGCCACGCGAACTATTACGTTCATTATTATTGATCGATCTCATATTGACAGTAAATACTCCTTTGGTTGGTTTCAACGATAGCAATCGTCCCATTTCAAATTCTCCCTGCGCATAGATAGACTTCATATCAAACGAATCTATCAATACAAATCTCAACATATGGATCTATCTCTTTTCGTTGATGAGCATGTTGCTACTAAAAGAAATGGTCTCGCCCTGTTTGATACCGTTGACCGTATAATACTCGTCGCAATCGTCATTGAGATAGCATTTGAGGATCAATGACACATCTTCCTCGTATCTCTGCATCATCAGTTCATGGATTTTCAGTCGGATCGTTCCTTTCTGAGTTGACACCTACATCTTCTCTCTGCTATCAGTCATCTTCTATACACTTCTTTTGAACTCACGATTGGTGAGGGTATTTTTGTTCATGAGATAGTTAACTCTGTCTGTATCGGCATGATTGGTAGCAGTATATGAATAAATGGGTTGTGTTTTGATAGGTGACAGTCCGTTCCTAGTGCTGATGGGTTTAGTTGATGAAGGATATTTGGGAGGTATCGACTATTGATAGTTGGACTTGGTCTGCGTGAGGAGAGGTAAAGTGTTGGTTAAATTGACATTTTATTTTTTGTCAGTTGCGATCTGATGCTCCAGATAGCGAGTAGAATCATATGGTCTATTCTGCATTTAGGCGATCAGTCTGTCGATATCATCTTCTATCATTTTTTAGTCCTACTCGAAAGGTTTGTCTTTATCCACATGATCTCTAACAACTTCTCTTTCGAAAATGGGCACAGTCTATTTGTACTTTTCATCTTTCTGCTACTTTGCTGTTGCCAAATGCAATCCAATCTTCTAAGGCGTAACTTTGGTTCGTATCTATTACTATGGTTCTTTGTGCTATGAAATATTTTAAAGCTCTATCGCGGAAGGAATGGGTGAAATCTAATCAATAATCAGCAGATCCTCCATATTAACCATACCTGCAGCATACAACAACCTATTGATTTCCTCATCGAACTTCAAATCCATCGCAACGTCCACCACTCCCACTGTTTTTTGTTTATCATCAAGCATTTTAATTTTTTGCTTGCCCTCCAACAGATAGCTGTTATTTATGAACAAGTAATCGATATTTTTATTGAGTTTGTTCAGAACTTGGCTGCTGGGCATTAAGACTAGAGGCACTTCACAAGTGTAGGTGTAGTTTTAGGAGTCAGTGACGAAAAGGTGGATGTTTCTGCAATCGCTGAGATACGCGTAGAAATGCCAAAGATTAGTACGTATGTCGAAGTTGAAAATAGCCGTATGATCGGAATCACACGGCTGTAATATTTTTTTACTGCTGCCAAAGAAAAATGTCTAGACTTTGATTATGGTATTTCTGGTGGATAGCGTAGGTGTGATGGTGAGTCTAAAAGTGCCGTAACTATGCGTATCTTTTTGTTCGAACTTGGGAGGCAACATTTTCAAATACAATTCTTTTATAACTCAAATTTATTATAAACCCACACTCACCTGCACTCCCATCATTTTTTAATCATCAAATCATCACTTTCAGTGATAAACAACTTACATTAAAATGACCATAATTTGTATTTCTGTTGCTTTATAATATTTCTTAATTGTGATGCAGGAAAACGAAATATTCAAACGCAGTGCTGAGATCGATGATCTCTTCAAAATCACCACCTTCTGTATTTCCCATTGCCAAACCATCAACAAAAGTAACCTCACCATACACTAGTCCACCTGCCTAGGTACACCATCTCACAACTAGAAAATTGTGGATACAATCGTGGATTTTTAGGTGTCCATTTCAAAAGGATTGTCGATAGCACTCTCGAAAATACGATGTAGAGTTTTCCAAATGGATAGAAGTGATATCAGTAGGATTAATCCATTCAACTAACACACAGCTCTTTTTCTTATCAATTACGTATCATTTAAGTATTGGATAAACTGAGTTATAATCAATCATTCAACCGAGCTCAGTAGGCACATTTTTAGGAGGAGGAGGATTACAAGGTTTATCTTTATTTTTTTACATCACTGACTGCCATGCCTCTCGTTTTGTTCTATTAATCTGCTCGAATAGGTGTCTTTTCTATGCGTCCTCAGTCAACTCATTTCCTCATGTTCCATCAATCCGCTTTTCATCCTGCACTCCAAATACTTGACCTGAGGGTCCCTGATCTTTTAGGTATAAGTTGATGTTTGGCGACACACTGCGAATATTTTTTGGCTTCCTGGTCGCACTAGCGGAAGTGTTCGAGGGTAAAAGACACTCTTTCTGGTGCTTTGACCAATATAATTATTTATGATGGAATGAATAATTGGTAATAAAAAGACTAAATAATGGGCAAAACTAAGTAGTTACGTTTATTCGAATATTATTTTTCTAATCTAACGTAATGTCCGAAAAAAAGAATCTCTTTAATCGCAAAACTTATCAACATTTCGGCATCTACCCACAAAATCTATAAGACACGAAACTTCACGAATAAAACAGGAACTATCTTTGCATCTAACACTCGCAACCCATATAATACCTCTGCTTTACCTGCTCCAATTTTTTACTCTGCTCCCAATGCATCACCACTTCCAACCACCCACAGCATGACCTCAAAAATTTGGAAAGAAGTCGACAATTCTTCAAACGTGAACTACAAGAATGGAACAGCAGATTATAGTTAAAAAGTTAGATTCTAGGAGGACTCAACGAGCAGTTAAGAAATACTCGAGCCGAGATATTTGAACAGGCTTAGTCATACAAACAAAAAGTAGCCCTTGAATTTAAATAAATAATCAAGCATCTCGAAGATCAGCTAGTAACTATCTTGAGATCAATAACAGAATTTTCAAATGAGTGCAAAAGAGACTATACAGATATTGCAAACCAGATAGTAAATAAGCAGATGGAGCTCAAAGAAATGATCGAAGATAACTACACAAAAATCAATTAAAAATCCATCGAAATACTCGCACAGCATTATCATACCAAGATAGCATCTTTGGACCTCCATATCCTAGAAAAAGAAATCGCCTACTGTAAACAACTCATTAGGGATCCAGTTTGGGGAATTTAACCTGGGCTCTTAAGGAATGTCTACAATTCCATTACCAAAATCAAAGTTACTTTCCATAATCAAGATTCTTTGATCAACTTTCAAGATGAAAAAAACAGATAGAGCTTTGTTAAATCAGTTAAGAAATCAAAAAAAGATCTCAAACTTAACGAATTAAACAAAATGTAGAGACTGAGCAAAACTAGAAATTCAAATGCTCACAGCGTTAACCCGTTTTTAGTTACTTATACTCCTAAAAACCTTTCAAAAGAAAGAGGGATCCCTCACAAAAAAAGTCCAGGTGAACGAACTTTACTCAAAAAAAAGAAGAAATCATTATCAAAAATGATCTCTCTGCCAGCGAGTCCATCAAAAGACAACTAAAAAGAGCCACAAATATCTCCAAGTGTTTCTAATAAAAATGTCTTCAAGAAAAAGTGAATTTTTTATATTGAGCTGATTATGTTATTTGTTGGCTGTATTTGATAAATAAGTGTTTTATTTGCAATTTTTATGAGTAAATATAAGACAATCGTTGAAAAAGTCAATAAACAGTCCTTAGAGGAAGCAATTGAGAATCGTCTACTTACCAACAGAATTACTCGGATGGCTTTGGTTAGTCCTCAAGTAGAAAAAGCACTGATGAGTACCAATAAGAGTATAATTTATATCAAACTCCCTAAAAAAACACAGAAAAATAGCAGTTTCTTTCGATCATCTCTCTACTAATCAAGTCTGAAGAGACTGAAAAAACAAAAAGTCACAATAATCACATAAAAAAAAATTCCTTCCATCACTTGCAAAAAGACATTTTAGTCATTCCAATAAGATGCGTTACATAAATCTATTAAGTAAAAACATAGTGAAAAGAAGGATCATCTACCACATGTTTATAACTCATCTAATGACTAAGAACATAAAAATGGCCATTTATAACCCCGAGGACTATAATAAAAAATATAAGAAGTAGATGAAGATGAAAAAGGATAGCACAGCCCACAACCCAAACATTAAAGAAATTCAACTTTTGAAGTGGATCGTTCTCTGATATTCAAAAACCTAAAATAAAAATATTTGGAACTAAGGGACCTTTCTTTGAGTAATAAAAAGAAAAGTGTTTTGCTCGATAAAAATTAAAATAAAAAAACTTTCTTTGAAGATTAGTTCCTACAGTATGATTCTAGATACAAGATGGATAAATAAATCATGGAACATATGAATAGGTATATGAAAAAAGACTTCTTTCAGAGCAAAGTCAACGGCCTTAGAACGATAATCTATCCGACCAATAAGTCGCAACATCATAAAAAAGAGATTTAGTTCTCTCAAAGAAGAAAGTAGCACTTATCCAATTAAAAGGATGACAAACGATAGTTTTCTAACTTTATCACACGAAGAAAACTTAGGAACCATCCTTTAAATATATCAAATGATTACGCATAATCATCATTTTAACTAAGAAACAAGTAAGGGAATCAAAACTAAAAGTCTTAAAGTAATAACAAACCAAATCCTGAAGTTTGCGAGAAGGGCAACGATTGCACACCTTGGGAAACTGACTTTATTACTTTTGAATGATTTTAATAATCTGACTCTATAAATCTATTATAGAATTGTAAAGAAGAAGAATCGAATGGAAAAACAAAGCGAGCTTTTTCATTTGCCCAAAATCAAAAAAATACACAATAATAACTCTTCCAACCCTAGCTTTACCTCACTCAAAACTACACGAGGCTCAATTCAAGTGCTACTGCAAGAAGTCAAGCTGCAACAAATCACCACTTTAAGAAAACAGTAAAGCAAAAAAGAATAGGGTTTGAAAAAAATGGAAAACTCTTACCGGCTCTTTAAATAGGCGAGAAGGATTCAGAAGAAGAAATGCGAGGCCAAATAGAATATTCAAAGTATTTCCAACGACCCTATTCTCTAGTAATAAAAAAAATTGATTGCTTCAGTTTACAAGTATGACACTTTCTGGAAACCACCCCATCGATATAGTAAAACATCTTTTATAAAGAAACTGCTTTAGCTTTTTACGATAATCATCTCTTTCTTTATGGAGGATTTGGATGCGAAAAATATTTGGGTTTGACAAAATTTTCACTCAAAACGCAATAATGGCAAAGCCCCAAACTTTATTGTAAAATTTTGAAGACTTAGAAGCCTAGAGTGGTTAAATTGCGCTGTATGGACACACGATGGGAGTCTACAAGGACTTCTTGTACATTTTCGGAGGGATAAAATTATAATCAGCAACAAATGAACTAATACAAATCAATATCAAAACTTCATAAATGAAGAGTCTAAACGAAGCTCCTTTTCGTCGAAAGTAGCAAGCTATGTGTTTTCTAGGCAAATATATGATAGTACACGGTGGTCTGTAAAATTCTTACGAAATAAAAAATACTCTGTTCTATTTTGATACTGAAAGTGGTAACTGGTCAGTACCACCACAGCATCAGATGCCCTTTCTGTCTCATCATTGTATTGCTTCATTATCCTCCAGATCCAAAAGGAAGAGCTTGACTTTACAAGATTATTTTGGAGATTCCGTTTATATTTTTGGAGGTAAGAATTAACAAGAAATAAATTCTAATAAGCTCTACAAACTCAAAGTTAGAGAGACAGGAGAGCTGACAGTTGAATAAATACTTGCTTGCGGAGCACCTTAACCTAGACACTCTACTTGCCTTCAATTCATATAACCTCGATACCTGTGTGTATTTGGAGGTAAAAGCGAAATCTAAGAGACAACTTCCATAAAAAGAAACGGCATTTTCAATGATATCTGCTTATTCGACATCGATAAGAAAGAGTGGACTGTTCCAGAAGTCAGATTAGAACTACCTTTTAGATTTGGTTTCAGCAGTTGCAGCATAAAGAATAAAGTCTTTATTTTCGGTGGGAGCGAAATAAACGGTTACTCTGACGGATGTCTTCTCTAACTAAAACTAAGTCGAAACTAGGATTAAAGAGAGACGGATTCATCGCAAAGTGGGCGTAAATCTGCCCGTAGGTAATGATAAACGTTGATTTTTATATTAATATCAACATTATTACGTTGATTTTTATATTAATATCAACATTATTACGTTGATTTTTATATTAATATCAACATTATTATTTGAATGGATCTATCATAAAAAACGATGTTGATAATCAAAGTGGTCAGAACATTACGTATGCTAGGCAACGGACTTCTCATCATCGTCTTCATACAAAATCTCTATTAAAAGGAAATGTAAGAACCACACATGTTTATGCTACAAGCTGCACTCTATTTCGGAACCGTATTCACTTCTTACTTAATCAAGACCAATCAACATCGGATAGGTACTAAAAATGCACTGTTACTCAGTACTCTTATTATGGAATTGACTTCAATCATCTTCGCTGAATCTAAAAATCTGTACTGTCTGTTTATAATGGCTTTGATTGGGATGATGCCTGTAGTTGGTTAGTAAATCTAGATTTTTTCAACAATTTAGCAATTAGTTTTATCTAAAATCATAGCAACCAACTCCAAATCCAAAGAAGAGTTAGTTGAGATCAAATAAAAATAGATGCGTAATTATAAAATAATAGGGCAGTTAAGTCAACTCGTAAGTTGTATTATCATCACTTATATTTTATCAAACAACATTAAATCTTTAGTGGCTTCATACAACATTACCCTGTACATGTTAAGAACTTACACAATAATCGTCAGTCTCCAATTTTTTATTTATCTCTCCGTAGATAAATAACAAATCTAGGTTAATAATACCCTTTGTAATACGTATTCTGGAAAAGAAATCTTATAGTGTGTTAGACCCGGTACTTTTATGCTGGTTACTTTCTTCGTATTTTTCTCCACGAGCATCTTGAACATGACTAACTTTTTATACTTCTTGCATTAGAAGTATGATATGTAGATCCCAGAAGTTGCTCCGATCATCATCTCACTCATTTTCATCAATCACCTTGTCGGGTATCTCACCAAGAAACTCGTGTAAAAGAAATGCAGCAAAATTTGGTTACTTTTGGGTCTCCCTTTCAATCTAATGTTTGTTTTTGTTGCGTTGACTCAGAGACTAGGCAAATGGCAGTCAATAACTATCGTTGCAAATTTGATAACAAACTCATTCGTGCTCAACTTTTGGTAGAAGTTAAAATACGCAATGATAAGTGAATAAGAGCTGCAGAAATACAAAACCAGCATTGATTTGTGTAAACATTTCGGGACGATGTTCTCGATAGTTGTTTATGCCATCTTCAGCATATTCGGAGCCACAACAATACCATACTCAATTTCCATAATCATATCAGGAGCAGTCAAATTTGTAATCTCGATTGCGTTGATGAGTTGTCTGAGCTGTCTTGGCAACTACTCATACAACTCCAAATAAAACAGCTAAATTTCCATCTACGACCGAAATTTCTAACATATTAAGCAATACGGAGACTAACATTAGAATTTGCATCTGCCCAATACGCATTGATTAACTAACTATCAAATACATTAATTATATTCATAATAAAGATTATAAGAAGCTGGCTGTCATATTATGATCCTTTTGTTACCCATCTCCATACTCTTCTTGTCTAACTTAATCCACACTTACGTATCGCCACCAACTTTTATTATAACTGTCTCCTCTGCATCTGCAGATCCGCGTTCACTAAGTTGTTGTTCTATAGGCATTACTCGTAGTAACTTTTCAGAATTGTTCTTGCATTCGTGCGTTTCTTCACCTTGCTCACTTCGATGGCTATTTGGGCATTCTTACTTCTCTACTTCTTCTTTTGTTATGGGTCATATTTGCCAGTGGGTGTCATCACTATGTTTTTAAATCTGGAGTCTACTGGTCCTACATCTTCGTCCATGGCTTCTCTGGCCATAATCATCGTTAGCTTCTCCTAAGGTTCCTGAAGGAGTGGTATTTACGAAGATAATTGTGCTATTTTATCCATAAAGTAGATGTTGATCTTATCATTCCTTTCTGAGTAAAACTCGACTAGTTTTCTATATAATTCAATGAGTTTGGTAAGATTAGCTTTGTTTTTCTGTTTACGATAGGTTTCTTACTGTCCCAAAACTGAGTAGATGAACTATTCGGTAAGACTATTATTGCTCTTTGGAGGACGTGTAGTTGTGGTGGGATTCATTGGCTGTATATTAAATGTATATTATGTTGATAATATTATATTTATACTGTTCAAACAGTTGAAAACATTATCAATATGATAGCTTTATTTTTAGAGTAAAGGATAAGAAAAGAAAAATCAGAAGTGGTTGTCACCAGGGTGTGACTTAATGCCCTAAAATACCCAACTTTTTTACTGGATTTTCTTACTTGTTTTCATTCTGTGTTGAGCGTATACTCGAGTCACAGACCATTGCAATGAGTTTTGAAAAAATCTTTAAAAAAATCATAAAACCACAACTGATGGGCTAATTCACTAAAAACTTTCTGCAGAAAATGGAACACTACATTCGTATGATTGTTGAGAACAATGAGATGTATCATAATCCCTGGGATATCAAACTTGAGCAGAGCTTTAAAACGCTTTCTAAAAAGGAGGATCTATTGGATATAGTTTTCGAGTTATAAATGGAGGGTCAATTGGCAAAGATACACGAGATAATAAAATATTACTTGATACCAACTGCCGAGAACAACAGGATCATTCTACATAACTTGCTTTAAGGAATAGTAATTGAGTTGTACGAGAAAAAGAACTGCCCTAAAGATATATAGTATTGCTTGCTGAATGAGTAGGGCCAAAAGATAACCCACATTTCGCAGGTTTATTTCTCAACGAAAAATCTACTTGTGGCTCCTTAGTTGAATCTTGAAAAAACAGTGGAAGAGTATAAACAAGTACTGGAAGATCATGATAAGCAGATGCGAATGACCTTCAAGCGAAGTGTAAAGAATAACTTTATTCATAAGATAGTCAACAACCAGGTTTAGGAAAAATTGGTCAACTATACTGAGAGACCCAAAGAGATGAATATCTACAGAAAAGAAGTTGTATAACAAGCCCAGTCTTTACTCTTGTCCAAGTCCAAAAAGAGAATACAAAGAAGTAAAATTATTAGTTAGTCATCGACATATGATTTTAAAATGAGTCTTACTTCCCCCAACGATCGATTACTTTACAAATATTCACAGAGGAAAAGCCAATAAAGAAAAGAATACAAAGAAATCGTTTAAAAGTTACAGAAAATACTGGACCCAAACAACAAATACTATGTTAAAAGCAGATTAGATCAGAAAACATAGGAGTAGTTTTACAAACTGCATAGACTCAATGACCAGTACGATATCACTTACACGCACAATCCTGATAAGAGCAATAAGTTGTTGCTTTGCAATCTGCTCTAGAACTGCCATATTTTTAACACTAAATCTGAAAAACAGCTCAAAAGAATAATGCTAATGCTCAATACTCTCTACTCCACACCCAATAAACCTTTGACTGAAATATTCTTTTGGCAGTTCAAATAGATCTATGAAACAGCCCATGGGGTATCGGACAAGTCAGTCATCATGAGGTTTGTCCTCACTTACCTATGTTTTGATGAATATGGAGAGGTATCTAAAAGTGAAGTATAAAAAATGGTTGAGACTGCAGTTTCATGTGAGGGTAGGCCACTATAACTAATTAAAAGTATAATGTGGAATTGGCTCTAAGGTTTTTCGTTGATTGAAAACAACTTTCTGCTCAAATCTTTAATCTAGATTTGGTATGAACCCGTGCGAATGGTATATTTGCTTTTCCTCTCTGTAATTTTTGGCTGTTAATACAAAGATCTATAGGAGATGGTGTCATAAATGATTAAATACCAATTTTAATGATTGTAAGAGTAGTTTAAAGTAAAAAATCATGCAACTTTGTATTTTCAGTGTTCAATGAAAAACTGACTAATAGTAATTTTCCTTTATTTTTTTGAAGGAAGTACTCTATTTGAGACTAAATCGATTCGACTGCCACCAAGTTCTACTTTAGCCTTCTTGTGGTCATTTTTCTTGAAGCTCTGCACATTTTAGTTATACTCACCATAAAGTTCGCTCATAATCTATCTTTTTGTGATATTTTTTCTGCTGTACTTTCTACTGAAGTCTGTTCTGATTTGAGAGCTTGAGAAAGGAGTGGGTGTTTTGGGAAAGGATATTTGTTCTTCGCAAAACTTAGTAATACTTATTCCTCTCTTTTTGCTTTAAGTTAGGCTAAATCTCACTAGTTTATTTTTGCTCAATTTTTAGCGAATTGTAGTCATGATTTTGGCGATAACCCAGGAAGGTCTTTACTAATTGTGAAGTACTCTGATATCATTGACTTCAAAATTACTCTAGTTGTTTTTCACAATGGTTTCAATGTGTTTGATACTCATCAGTTCATCACGCGATGAATACAAAAAGTTGATAGGAACTACAGTTGAGAGCTACTGCAACTCAAGTAAGTTGAGATTAATTCCATGTTTCTATCTTATCTTCTCAACAAATGCATCTGCGAAAACACTTGAGATAAATTCAGGCATATGTGCTTTTCTCGAGACAATTTATGTTGCAATGGTTCTGAATGAACAAAACGGTGAATCAGCAATAACGTACTTAATGTGTTCAATCATCTGGCATCCTTTGAGTCTCTGCAGTAGTTTGAGGCAAGTAACAGCTCCCATTGATCTTCCCCAAAGGATGATATTTTTGAAGCCACTCTTTATGAGATATCTGACTATGTCGTCTGCATTATAAATAGCATACATAGTTCCTAAGATTATAACAGTCCGTAGGTAACAAACTTCTATCTATTTTTGCCGTGGGCTCTGGCGTCGAATAGACACAGATTGAGGTTGTCTGCGAGGAGAGGCATAAAAAATTTGCCTTCGAGACAGTAGGAAGACAGCCCATTTTAAAACCCATAAATGGAATATTATAACTCGTTGTCAGTACTCATTGTCAGTAAATTTTTGAATACTTATATTGTGTTTGGCTTTCTTCCAAAATTTTTTCTTTTTCCTTTAGTAGTATCGCTCATGACTATTTTTTACTGCCTTGAACAGCAGTATGGCTTCCATTTACCCC
>Ga0194117_10004982_pt1 | contig 12317 bp, 7 predicted proteins | sample TA2MahsurfametaG_FD_160579 | JGI IMG/M metagenome (GOLD analysis project Ga0194117, IMG submission 160579) | Freshwater microbial communities from Lake Tanganyika, Tanzania - TA2015009 Mahale N1 surface | ecosystem: Environmental > Aquatic > Freshwater > Lake | place: Tanzania: Lake Tanganyika...
TTTTAAAAGCGTAAGGCAGCACGGGTTTACTTGAGCTTAATGTATAAACTAGTACATATCTATACTTTTGAATCTTCCTTCTACGCATACTAAAAATAAGGCCGCAAAATATAATTTACTCCGAAATAGTATAGATAATTGGGAAATACTTTGGTTTCAGGAATTTTCTACCAACTTGAACATGAAGTTAAATACCAGCAATCTTTTGAATTCAGCTTTAAAAAATATGCCAATAATAAAGATTATATGAATTCTACTTTTATTAAGTATCTAGCTTAGTTAAGAAACAGCAAATTACTACTTGAAGCTGGATCTTTGGAAGAATCTGGCTCAGAATCGAAACCTGAAGAGGGATAAGTTAACAATTAATAAATTGAGTATCATAAACTTTTAAAGGTTAACACTCCCACTTTAATCATAGATAAGGACAAGCAGTCTCTCACAAAATCAATGAAGGGCACTCGTAAGCTCAGCGAAATCAAAGAATATATGCATCCAGCTAGAAATTTAAAACTACTATAGATTAGTAAAATAAACTCTGCTTTGCCAGACAAAGATCAATTTTGTTTACAACCTACTAAGAAAAAGTAAACTGCATAACCATATACAAAGCTGAAAGCAATGATAACAAATATCGAATCACAAACTGAAGACTTTTAAAACGACTTTGCTATAGTAAATATTTCAGAACAGGAAATCCTTAAGGCTAATCTATCTAATTCCGTTGCTATGAATAAATCAGCAAACAAGTCAGCAGAGCCTAGATCAATCTCTTTAGTGAAGTCATATCAAACACGTAATAACATCATCTTCAAACTCGATTTCATGAATGCCACTTCTAGAAATGACGAACAAATGTATACCAATAGTAAAAAAACCACCAAACATGCATTTTCACAAACGCTTGTTTCTTTTAATAAAATCAGCCGGCTAAAGGAATTCACCGGCTTGCCACAACTTTAGAAAAATGAAAAATCCGAAAATTGGCCTACATCTACACAGATCAAACTCGATGCACCTATCAGTGTGACTCTGCTAAAGAAATAAACCGAAGTATATATCAGTAACATGATGAGAAAGATCTTCGCTAACAGATAAAGCGAGCACCTTTCTGAGTTTTCGAAGCGTTATATGATTGACAGGAACTTCAACATAAAGAAAAAATAGCTCCATCGCAAATGATTTTGTTACTTATAATATACAGTCAAACATACTACTTTTGGTTTATCTATATCGAAGACACTCTAGATTAATGTATATCAATGAATTATTCGTGCTAATGGTTACTACTGCTCCTAACTTCTTCGTTTTACTATAAAACCAGATTTTCGAATTTTGATTCTGTTTGAGTTGATCACATAGTCCTAATTTCCATTGAGCTCGTAGTTGTAACCTTGATAATTGTAACTAATTTTCTATAATTTTGATTATTTTGTTATTTCTTAAGCATTTTGGTAGAGTTTGGATTTGTGTCTTGATCTTTTCAAACTGCGGCTGAACTAACCCATCCTTGAATCTTATAATTTTTGGATGTTATTTGTGAAGTTATTCTAAATAAAGGTTCCACTGATTTTTAGCCCAGTCTATGGGAAAAACTATTAGCCCTCTCCGTGTCGTAATCCTTTGGAAAAGTGACCATTGTAGATGGAGACATCAGTAAAAAGTTTGCCTTTACCTTAATATTTATCATTCAGCAACTCTCCGATATACTTTTCTGTTGGTTTGATGACTTGAAACACACCCTTTTTCCTGCCCATCTAGAATGTACCTTTATAGGCAATATTGTTGACAAAATCGATTTCAGCTCCTTTTCCGTGTTTTTTATCGGCATTCATTCGGCCATAATATACTTTTTTCTGTTGTTCAAAAATAAGGAAACCAAAATGATCTGGATTGTTCTAATATATTTCTCCGAAGTATGTACAGTTTTTATATTGCTTGATGAAAGGTTTTCTTAATTTCAGGTTGAATTGATCAAACAAAGGACACATAAGTTTGTATATCGATTCTGGACTTTTCTCACCCAAAAATAATTACTTATGGTCTATAAAGTATTGCTGCACTTTTTAGCAACCAATATCTTATATTTGCCCACTTTTTATATTATGAGATAAGAATTATTTTTGCCGAGTGCTGTTAGTCTCTTTGGTTTTGTTATAATTAAAAGTATTTGTTTGTTAATTGATTGGAAGTATTTTGCGGCTGGGTGAGCATGACAGCTGTGGCTTTTGGTTACGCTAACTTAACCTGCTAACAGGAGAAAGATTCATTTAATAAATTTAGTCTTAATCAACATATTGTGCCCTTTCTTTCTAATAAGATTGCGAATTATTTTTCTGGAACTATGTTTTTTATTGAAACTCTTTATTACTGGTTTTTCTTTGTTAATCTGTAAGATGCTGTGACTTTTTCCTAACAGTATGCAATTGTATCTTTGGCATTTTTTCAACTGATCCTATCTCAAACAGTTTGAGTTTGGTCATCGATTTTCGCTGTTATTTGAGTATCTAGTTGATTGCTTGGATTTGCTTACTCGCATTAATCCGCATTAATAATTTTATTATTCACATAAAAATCATATATCATCTCTTTTTTGTTCTCCTCCGTCTTTGGAACTGGTTTTCACGCAAATCATACTGTCGATCTGTTCTTCTGATCTCCTCCCTCATCTTTTAGTTATCTCGCTTGAGAATAAATTAGTTTACTGCTAAAATGGCTTGGTTAAGTTGAATGATAGAAGGTGATTGTTCATGATTGATTTACAATAAAATTATTCTCACATTGGTAGCCTGAACATGGTTGACGATCTCACTAACTCTCTAGGAATCCAAATTTACTAAATCTTTTAATCTAAAAGATCCACTTGCTTTTTGGCTTTAAGAAATGAGTTTCATTACTACTTCTAAAGCCTCTTTGACTTTTTTTGCTATGTGATATTTGATATTACGATTATCGACAAGATACTGTTACACATCACAAGTTTTAGACATGATCTCACGAACTCTACTCAGACTGCCTTCTTTTATATACAAAGTAACTGCAGTTTAGATCATTTCGGCGGTCCATTTAGATCTATCATTATTGAATATTTCACAGTCAGGATTATCTATATTTATTAGACCAACTTTGATTTTCTTACGAGATATATATTCCTTACAGGAATGGTAGAGACGACTGGCGATTCTTTTTGATAGTTTGAACTACTCATTTTTAATGTATGTTGGTTTAATCAGTTTAAAGAGATTGTGTATCTCAAATTTATCCAACTTATGCCTACAATCTTTAAGTACTTAGAGCAAATACTTCTCTTCTGTGGGAGTGGTAAGTTTGATCACTCTTTTATGACACTTTTTGCGTAGAAATCTCTACAATCTTCTATAGGCATCTTTCAATAACTTGACAATGATATCTTAGTATGTTACGATATCTCTGAATAAATCACAAATTACATTTAAATATTGATTTAATTTTGTTCGATAAATTTTCTCATCTTGGTGATACCATATCCAAGTTCTATAAATGCCATCGCTGCCACTCTACGTTGAGCTAGCCACTTCTAACGGCTTTAACAATCAAGTGTGCTCATTATAGATGAAGTTTAGGATTGCTTCATTTTCTCCTCACGAATTTTCTGTTTGGGTTTGAGCACTAACTGATTATATAGTTTGGCGATGATTTTTTCGAATGATTTGTTTTTGTATTTACTTTTGATTTCTTTAATGAATTTATGTATTTCTTCGTAACGCGGGATACATGGGTTTAAATTTAAAAGAAGAGTGGTGTTCCTACCAAATTTGAGTTAGTTAATTATCTATTTATCTAAATTTCGATATTTTTACATTGCTTCCTTTTTTATCGTTTTTTTCGCTATTCAGCATATTCCTCTTAAGTTTTCATTCTTGGAATCTCTTACTATTCAAAGCTATCATGTGTTTCGCTTGGTTCTTAAAAGAACTCTTCCTCATCTTCAGAAGATACTTCTATGGGGTGTATGAAGGGATCTTCGCCATCAGAGATATAGCCCTCAGTACCTTCATAGGATATGAGTGAGCAGGATGAATTGGAGCTATTTGAAGATTCTACTGATATTTAATCCATGTGTGTTAGTCATCGCTTTTATAAATATTGTTTTATTGTTCATACATTTATCTATCTACCTTTTCAAGTTATTGTCTTTTTTCTGGTTTGTTCAGAAACTTCAAATTTTACTTCTAAAGGGCATAGTAAAGTATGTGCTTCTTATCAGAAAGATATTTATCTATTTCATATTATTTACTATGGTAAAATATCTATCTACAGGCGCAACTCTAGCAACGCTACTGCTAATTGCCTCCTTCGCCATCGTGGCATTGTCTAGTAGGGCTCCAGTCCCTACTTGCAACTCTCCTCGTGAAGGATACATTGATTTACCCATCTCTCTCCAAGAGACACAATCTTTCAACTTGGATGATATGTTCAGTGGATACAACTTGGCATTCAGCATCCCCAACAAAAACAACTATACATACATCAGAGATAAATTTAAACTCATAAAAGAAAATAACTTCGTCTAACCTGGCCTCATGAATTATCATATTGGTGGTGAAAGAAATGGATGGGGAAACACCCTGGTGACTCTTGGTGTCTAAAACAATTCAACTATTGTAAGATGGGGAGTTTCAGATCCTGCTTCAGGACTGCCCGATCTTAGTGAAAGAGCACTTGTTGAAAATGATACAAAAGTACAGTGTTTTGATGCAGTCTGGTTGAGATCTATAATGCTTGTAATGATTGATTGTGTTCAAAATAGAACATTCGGACTTCAAAACTACTTTTACTATGTCAATGCAACAACCAAGACTACGATTGGTAAAGTAAAGAATGATATGTACGTTGCATTCACTATTATGAAAGCAAGAAAAATTAGATTACATTACTAAGATCAGTATGTTTATCTTATTAGATCTTACTTTGCTAATGCAGTTGATCCACTTCACAGAGAAAATACCTACGCTGAGATCATCTCACTTCAGAACCCAATGAAGCCTTGGACTGTAAGAGTTATGGATAGATCTTTCCTCCATCAAAATAAACTCTCAATCACTGATTTCTAAGTTTATTTGGGAGACATCTACGTTTTGGACTACCATACTGGCCTTATCAAGTTCGATATTTCAAAGCAACAAAGCATCGTGATTGTAGGAAGATATCGTTCTGACTCAGGATTCACTAAATTCGGAGTCTTTTCCAGCAACTTAGATAATGAGTTTTTGCTTGTCTTTGCTCATAACCACACCATTATTGAAGTTGATTGGACAAATCAACTCAATCCTGAAATTGTTACCAAATACACTATTCCTGATGATTCAGACATTCATGACCTTTGGGTGAACTAGAAATACGTTGTAGTTCAACTTTCTGCTAATCTTACTGACCAGAAAAACGAATCCAAAAGATATCAATCTACTTATGTATTCACCAGAGGATCAAGAACTTATACAAACGCCTATGTTGCTATACCACATAAAACTCCTCAGGCTTTTGTTGATCTCAATAGAGACAACAATCAGCTTCTAACTATCGATACTGAAGGTTTCAAAGTTTTTCAACTCTCCACTCCCTACGTAAGCTTCATACCTTCTAATCCTAAAATGTAAAAATCATTCAATGTTCTGATAAAAGCGGTTAGTAGTAACGAATATGAGCCTAATATTACTTTAGTTTGTACTTACACATTCAAATATCTGCTTGTAGATGCTGATACCTATGCTATTTGGCCAACTGGGTTATCTTTACCTGATAGTTACTATGCTAACTATCCTGGAGAAATGTGGATATATTTGGATAGATATGCTTTGGGATCTAACCTCACCTACGGTATCATCTACGATAAATCATAAGACCCACCTCAAAATTACATATTGCAACAAAACTCAACTAGAATCTTCTGGACAGGCAAACCCCCAAGTGTCTTCAAATACACTTATGTTGTTACTTAACAATACGACTCAATAGCTGAAACTGCTATCTATCTCTATACTCAAGATTCAAAGAATGCAACTTACTTCAGCTTGTGTGCTGCTATTCCCTACACTGAGTAGGTTCACTGTTTTGAAAACACTCATGCCCCACACATTGACTTCAAAATTAAGAAATTAGTAGCTACCAGATTCCATGTCTATGCAGGTGATTATGCTCATTTAGTTGCTATCGTTTATGAAGACATTCCTAATGAAGTTTTCGTATATGATGTAGAGGATAATGCCAGTTTGTAACTTCCTCCCATTATTTTCCCTCGAGGCTATGAAGGTAAGGTCGAAAATATCGAATTTTTGGGTCACTATTTGGTAATCGTCCTAAAGTATGTCAAGGAAATTGTCATCTATGACTTACAAAGATGTAGAGACTTCTTCCCTAATCCTTGCAATCCTATCTATACTATCAACTCTACCACAATGACCAACATTGGAGTTAAGTATTTCTCTCCTGTCGATGTTCTTGCTTCAGATTTCCATCCTTTCGTCCTTTTTGTTCAATGTATTGATAGAGTTGTCATTTTGGACATGACCAGACAAGGACCTATTTTGCTAGCTGAATTCCAATCCCCCGCCACTCAATAACCCGGAATCTATAAATGGAAAATGGCTATTGCTAGAGGAGAACTCATCCTTATCAACCCACCAAACATCATCTAAGAACATGATATTGACGAACTCTACATCACAGGTGATGTGGTCTTCAATCGTAAATATCCTACATATGGCTACGTGATTCCTGATAACTTCGATGTTGACTTCTCAGATAAAGGAAATCTCGTTTACATCACAGCCATTGATAAAAATCTTCCTGAGACTCAAAATTCTGTGATTATGGTTTATAGAAGCGGATTGCCAGCAGTTTCATCATTCTATGATGTATTCCATCTCAATGCTAGATTCGATGATTTGATTGTCTAAGTTACTGGTAACTTTGGTGACTATGTTACAGTTGCTTACAATAACATACTTTTGATTTTCAGACAATATTAGATCCCTATTTTAGTATTCCACGATGTATTCGGCAATTTCACTTTCAATCTTACCTACACCAATGATCCCCATGATCGCTACTTCTATTCCGCTAAAAGCACAATCTATACTGCCAACTATCCCGAAGATATCATCATCAACAACACAATTCTCAACAAAACTGACTACCTCTCCAAAACAGTTATGGACAATGATACTTCAACTTTTACCACTCTCGATGATTCCAGTTGGTTCAACGGTTCCGTTGTAAACTACACTCTAGCTGGATAAAACTGCAAATAATGTAACAAAAAGATCAATATTATCAATCACGTTGAGGAAGAAAGAGTTTTACTTGGCGCACTCCATATGAATGATTACACATACAGCTATGATGGTGGCTATATCCAACAGTTCCAGTCTATCATAAAGATACGCGATAATGGATCTATTTATCAGTTCGTCAATCTACCATCAGTCATCGATGGAGAAGAATGTCTTTTGGTATAAAACAGTTGGATCTATGATTACACTCTCTCAGCCTGTAAAAATTATGAAAGTGGCATAAGTGAAATTTTCCTCTATATGACTGTTTACACAGCAAGTAAACCTTTCGTTAATGGTCCTTATCCATCATCTGCTAAACATGTCACTAGTATGCATGTCATGTAAGAACTTATGATCATTGTTGATGTTGATGAAAGACCCTGGAGTTTCGATAGAGAAGGAGGTGTCATTATCTATGCTATGAATCATGATCCTTTCTAACCTGAAGTCTTTGATGAGCTCTAGTTTATAGATAGCACTGATCTAACTGCTGCCAACGATTGGCCCGGGGGACCTTGCTTCATTGGTAATGCCCACTTCGCTTTCACAAATAAAACTGGTACTTATAGATTAGTGATTACTTAACTTAGAAATGGTTTGTTCATTGTTGACTTCAAATGGACTAAAGGTAGAAAATCAGTCGAGATTGTTAAAATTTAATTCATTAATTTGAAAGAAGAACTATTCAAAGCTCATCTACCTCTACCCAACGCTGCTTTCTTCACTGCGGTTACTATCAATAGAGATTTCTATGTGCCAGACTTCCAATATTGGCAAACTGAAGTTATTGTGGCTACCAGCAACTTCCATTCTTTCCAAATTAACCTTCATATTGATATGACAGGTACTGTTGCCACTCACGAAATCGCCAAGGTCTTCTATAGATATGGTTTCTATTAAACTGAAAACTATATCAAAGCATTTGATGGATACTTTGCTGTCGCTCAAAGACTACCTACAATCCTACATCCTTTTGATTGGTATAGCAAACTTGTACTTACAGTCTATGATACTAAAGAAAGATGGACTTTCAATGAAACATCAGGTTAAACCCAACTACAAACTCAATATTACGCAGGAACAAACATCCCTGTTGTTTTCATGCTCGGAGGTTATGCCATGGATGATGGAAGATGCACCTTTGATTGGAACTTTACATTCACCAGAAATTCATCCAATCCTTTCACAAGATTAGGTCTTCTGGCACTTCATGATAATAGTTTCAAAATCTGGTAACTTAGTGTTCATTAGAAACTGATTATCTACTCATACCAAGGCATTCAAGACACTCAATAAGGATTTTTAGTTGCAAGAAACGACTATCACAAAATTAATATTCCCCTTAAACTTATTGTTAATAAAGTCAATCCTATTCCTGATGATTCAGGTCTACCTGGTTGGGCAATTGCCTTGATTGTTATTGGATCTTTAGCAGTCGGAGCTGGAGCAGGATTCTTAATCTACACTAAATTTATCAAAGCTAAAGCTCCCAACAGAGAAAGCGAAACTGAAAAGAGTCTTTTAGAAAGAGAAGGAGAACAGGATGATAAAGATTAGGACGATGACGATGATGATGAATAATAAGATTAAGAAGGTGATTAGTAAGAGGAGTAAGAACAACCAGAACAGAAAGAAGTAAAACAAAGCGGAGTTGCCTCTACAGATCTTAATGAAAGTGAAGCTCGCCCTGCTACTGGAAACGATATCTCAATCAACAGAGAAACTATAACAACCGAAAACGAAGGCGAGAAACCTGAAGTTTAAGCTTAACCTAAAGTTTAAGAATGATGAAACAGTAAATTACCTATAAATCAATAAAATCAAAATATCTAAAATATTTACATGAATATATGTTCTTTTACTAAATCAAAAAACAAGATCATAATATGGATTTCCTGCAACTTTTGTCTTAGGTTTTGTGCTGTGATAGCCTTCCAGCTTGAGACTTGCGTTTTGAAATATCTATACTCTAGGCTCTATCTGATGACTTTTTCTTGTTTTTCGTCTTGATTTTGGCTCATATGGACCATACCGATTATTTGGCTTACTTTTATTTGTTTCTTCCTGCGCTGAAAAAGGATTATAGTCTTTATCAAGAAAATCTGCCGACTATTCAAACATATTTTTATCTTAAATTGCTAAATTTCTCTAATTTTTCTACAAAAGCCCTTCTTATGTCACGTTGAAAATATCGATTTCAATTTTGGACTCGCTTTACTTTTATTCTGTATCATACTTTTTTTTTTCCTAGATACTTTTAATCTTCTACTTACTATTCTGTACAAAACTGATAAAATCTTTAAGTCCTTCTTACTTAGTAGCAGGATTCAATCTGTCATATTAGCTCTTTAATTGTGGCCGACATTAATCATAATCAAGTGCTTACACATCACGAGAGGAGCAACTTGCATGTAATATAGAATCAATTGGTAAGAAAAAAAATATTGATGCCATCCCGACAGCAGCAATGTGTGAAATGAAAATGGATTAACTAAGATTAGAAGTTGAATCAGTAGCTAAATTGTACCAGGTGAGATTTCCCATAGATAAAACAATTGGCCCAAAAAAGAACAGCTGCCCCATAGCATTCGTCAAAAGGGAAGTACTTGGTATTGGTCTTCGACTTTTAGACAAAAGTCGATGTTTTTAAATCCAATACATAATGAAGATCCCTATAAGAGCAGGTAAAACAACGAAAGGCTGCATTGTGACGAAGAAACAAGTAAAATAGTATAAGTTGAGATAGTAAATATAAGCCTGTCCAAGTTAGTACTCGGGAAATTATACGTAAGAATTAAGTTTTTATTGATCTAGGGCAAGTCTCGGATCTACAATAAAAGATTACTTACACGGACGCTTCTTATACCATGCAATCAACCTGCTGAAAAGATACCCGAAATTGAGGAATTGAAGAATGGGAGGGATCAATGCATTTGTGATAGCTAAAAAGAAAATATCATAGACAAGTCCATTCTTGTAGTAAATATTACTTTCGTAATAGACATTGACTATAACTGGCACTAGGATTATATTACTGATTTGAGCCATAGTTATTTTGAGGGCCAAACTGATTTCTCTGCTTGTTCTTGTCATATTCTTCTAATAAAGAGTAAGCTTCTATATGGAAACTAAATATCCAAACAAGTACAAGCAATGACCACGTTTATCAGTGTAATTGATATTGATGCACCGTAGCCCAGATATTGATTGTTCGAAGTGAGTTGAAGCAAAGTTAGGCCATAGACAGAACCGAAAGAAGCAGCTAAAAGGAGTAAGGTTACAAAAAATGTCAATAATTTACGACAAACAACTGAACTGAAAGACATACCTATATGATTCCATATGATATCTTAAGGTTAAGGTGCTCTTGAAATATTAATATTAAGTTTTTATTTTCGGTAATTGAGATTGAAAGTTTAAACATCGGAACAACAACAGGTTAGATATTACTTGATCTTTGCACCGATTGATTGCGGATTGAGCTCGCAGATAATGTTGGCACTTTAGCTTTTTTGGAATGACACAAAGAAAACAGTTTATTTAACTTCGATTTCTTTTTATTTGAGATTGCAAAAATGAAAATTCTTTTGGAGTATCTATAATTATTGTCTTTTTTTCTGAAACTCATCATATGCTTTAAATCTTTATTATCGCGGAGTTGAAAAAATTTTGTTTTAGTTTGCAGCCTAGTTTATCCACTCTGCGAACTTCTACCTTTGCTATTCTATGATATCCTAGAAATCTTCTTTTAATTTAGTATTTTTTTAATTATCAAGCAGATAATAAGGAATACCTTTATTTATCTTTTTTATCTTAAATCGCTAGGGCTCACTTACTTTTTTATCTTACCTCTTCATATAGTTTCCTTTCATAAATTTGTTATAATAGATGTCAAATTACCTCTGTAGCTACTACTGTGTCATCGCTAGGGGAATATTTTCAATCATAATGCTAAAATCCGAAGCAGTCTTCGTCTTTTGATCTACCATTTCTTCATTCTTAATCTAAAATATGTTCATCACCACAAGAACCAGAATCCAGATAGCCACCACTGCAACTACCAGCCATCCTTCTATAATTATGGCATTTTAAAGACTAGTATTTGTTGCTAGATGGGTCATTATTGAAGCATAGGATAGTTTGGTTGCGAAATTAGTAAAATCCAAAGTCTAAGTAGGTTAACTGTAGTTTATGTAAAGGGCGTAACCACTAAAAATACATCCAAGTAGTAATATTAGAATAGCTAAGTTTTTTATAGTTTGGAAATGTAAAAAAATGCCTAAACCGACAATAGGAAATTACCTGAAAGAAGAACATAATGGAATTGAATCCTTTTGTACAACCAGTCCACAGTCAATACAGTGCTAAGTCTCCTTCTCATCATCTTTGGTAACTGTTGGTAGTGGATAAATTTTTGCAGTTTAGTCGATGAGGTCAGTCAATCCAAGTCTATTGGCCTTAGAATGTTTTTCACTTTGAGCGAGTGAAGGATATTTCAAAACATCTAGAAGTAGAAAGACAAGTTCCTGAGTCAATTAAGGACTGCATCTGGAAACATCAATATCAAGTTCTTTGAGTTCAGATAAAGTATTCGAAAGTGAAGGGTTATTTTAAGTTGTACGTGGAAGTGGGTTGAGATTGTGTAATGAATTGTTACTTTTAATTTGTTATTGCTTTTGTGAGTTATTATTTCTAATCATATAGTGTGCATACTAATGAAACCCATTCCGCTCACTATATTTTTGTAAAGATAAATAAAAACACTTCAGTCTTTCGCTAGATTCAAATATTGTAATATAGATATACAGATTATTGAAATATGCTCTTGCACATTTCACCATTATTTTCAATTTTATTAAATCATAAAATAATTATTCAACAAAAAATAAAGTTTTGTCATGGATATCAATGACTTCACTCATAATTTCAAATACAAACTCATCATCCCAGCATTATACCTTATCAGCTGGATCCTCATGTTCACTGGACCTACCTTCTACTTTT
>Ga0194117_10004985_pt1 | contig 12309 bp, 5 predicted proteins | sample TA2MahsurfametaG_FD_160579 | JGI IMG/M metagenome (GOLD analysis project Ga0194117, IMG submission 160579) | Freshwater microbial communities from Lake Tanganyika, Tanzania - TA2015009 Mahale N1 surface | ecosystem: Environmental > Aquatic > Freshwater > Lake | place: Tanzania: Lake Tanganyika...
GGGGTACTGATTTTATTAAATTGCAAAGCTGTTAAATATTGAAAACTTTCAGTCTTTAGAATATCATATTTATTATAAATAATAACGTGTAGGAAATACTAAGATTGCTTGTTTAAATAGGCATATTAGAACTTGTAAGGACACACCTTTAAAACCTTACGTAATTGATTTTTTTAATATAGATTTTATGGAAACCTAAGTAGAGTTTTTTTCAGTTTATAATTCGAATTATCCAGACAATTATTATAAATTATCATAACTAGGGTTTGCACGGAACTTGAGAAAAACGACTTTTACGTTGAGACAAACCCATTCTGCCATTCACTGATTTTGAAAGTACAGATTGACGTGCGCTCGTCTACTTCTCAGAATCTATTTTACTTCTGAATTCGAAAGTAATGCAGCTATCCCGAAATTGTGATAGCATTCCTTCTTTATAAGCTTGTGAAGTAAAAGATCTTAAGGAAATGGATGATTTGATTGAATCCATACTTTTTACTGGAGTATTTATTTGAGTTATTTTTTTAACTTTTTCTTCGACTTTGCAATCTTCATCAGGTATTTAGTCATTGTCATCAATATTTTAGTTAAAATAAGGAGATTTTAAAGCCTATTATGGCTTTATTCTTGAGGAAGGGTCAGAATCTATCATTTTCAAAAGAAGCTGTTTTTCTATATGAAACAATAAGTACAATCAACTGAAAGTTTTTAAAATTCGTGATTAGAAAATTGGCACTTTCTATTTGCTTGAAGTACTTCTTTTGCAGTTTTGCCTGGAAAAAGATAATGTCCTGTCAAACTTTATCACATCGAAAGTACATTTTATAGAAGATACAGCCTAAACTAAACATATCTGCAGCACAGGTTTGTCTTTGATTTTTGTCACCAAGGCTGGCAATCTCAGGAGCTAAGAATCCTGGAGTACCGCATCTAAAGTAAATGTAGGGATGAGCATCAGCAAGAGTGCCTAATCCAAAGTCGATAATGACACACTCTTCATCTCCTTTCTCATTTTTTCGAAACATGATATTTTAGGGTTTGAGATCGCGATGTATAACATTTTTTTATCTCATCTAATGCAAGGCTATCATGACCTGTTTCATTATTAATTTTTGCTACTTGACTAGTATTTTTGAGCTGATTTTTTGTTTCAAAGTTTTCGATAAAAACTACATTTTGAGATAGTAGGCTTTATCTGTTTCGTAAACATACTAGAAAGGAATAATAAAAGGATTATTTAATTTCTTCAACAATTCAATTTAGTTGTAAAACGCTTTGTTGGATTTCTAACATTTTTATAATTGTTTTTTTTAAAAGCATTTCAATGCAATTTTGTGTTGGTAATTTGTAACAACTTCATAAACTTGGGCAAACGATCCTTAGCCTGTTTTTTTGAACGATGCGACACACTATTGGAAACCATGAATTGTTATAAAAAATCCAGCTACCTTTAGAAATTTTTAAATCTATTATTTGCCCTCGATAACACCGAGAATAGAATTAGTATCCTCACTAAATTTAACTGTCAAAACATGCTTTTTATCGAGTACTTCAGTTTTGACGATGCGTAAGTGGAGAGCGGGAGTTAGGGCGAAAAGTTTTTTGTGATTGCTTTTGTAATGTTCCTAAATGTCAGCGAATATACCTTGATTTCATAAAGTCCCGATTAATTAAAGCGAATGAAGTACTTATCCTTGTTATATAACCGTATTGTAACCTCTCTTTTTGCGTTTTATATCATTACTTTCTACTTATGTATAGAAAAATATATAATAGAAGAATAGAAAAAGCAATGAATTAGCTGAGCTATACACCTCACCGATATCTCTAATTAACTCTTGTTTTTAAAGAGGGGCTGAAGTAGATTTGATGGGTTTTTTAATAATAAATTTACTGTCTTGAATTACTAGCTTTTAAGAAAAATTAAAGAATCAATAAACCTTTTGAATTAAAGTAAAATAGATGAAAAGGGCTTTTTAGCAAAAGAAACTTTAGGCAAAAAGATATCAACAGAATTCATGAGGATTTTATAAAATTATAAGTTTTCGATATATAATTGAAACAGTTTTCTTAAATGCGGGTAATTGTATATAAAATTTGCTATGTTAGATATTTTAATTTTTTATCATCACTACTCATAATATTACTATCTAATTATTCCACATACTCTGTTATATTAAAGTTAGATTAAAAACGATGGTTTTATAGTTGCAACCTCACGATGCCCAAAGATTTCAGTAAATAAGACATTACTTATATATTTTTGCATTATCATGCTTTATCATCGTCGTAACTCCATAAAAATGCTTTAGGTCCACGTCCTGCTGCTCTCTTTATAAACTCAGCGTCATTGGGTGGTTTCATTTTCTTAGTTGCACTGCTCAACATTGAAAGCACAGACAAACAAATTGAACTCACTGTTAAGGCTGGCGACCACTCAAAATATGATAGAAAATACAATCGTAAAGTATCGACAAACAGATGAACCCGTTGGAATAAATGTGCTAATGTACGGGAATGTGCCCAATCAAGATGACTTCAGGTGATTAGATTGGCTTTGTAAAATTTAGAATACGTATTAGTTGTTGAATCTCAGTTGCAGGGTGAAGTTCTCTCCTTCGTAGAGAGTTCCCTTGGCTCCTAAAAAGTTGACATGCCAAAGAGACAAGTCGTTGTTCGGTAGAAGCACTTTCATTTCTGTATTATTTTTCTGAATGGCTTAGTATTCCTTCTGGAGACGTTTGCTCATTCGTTGAGCCATCTTATATATATGATTCTTATTAATTATATGTACTTGTTAAAAATATAATACAAAAAATGATAAAGTTGTTTCAATTCAGTATGTTTTTTAATAATAAGTTGATTCCTTTTATTATTACATCAACAATTAATCGATCTTCTAATTTAACAACATTTTTTTAACGATTTGAATATCGTTTTCCCTGTTTTATTGTATGACATATTATCAGTGCATACTCAGTTTTATTTTTCATCTTGAAGAATGAAATTCCACTTTACTAGTGGTTGATAATGGTCCATTTCTATACTTATGCTAGCATAGCTTATTCTAACAATTAATTTTTGAATGGAATAAAACAAGCAGTCAGATAAAGAACCTGTCATCTAGCAGGCCATCATTTAGGAAAAAATCACAAAAACTAATGGATAAGTTGTGATTAAAAAGTATTCCAAAGGCAAGGTTCTTGGTAGAGGTGGTTTTGCAAAGTGTTACGAAGTTACTAACCTTTAGACAAAAAGAATCTCAGCTGCAAAAATAATCGCAAAGAGTTCGCTCAACAGGTCAAGGGCCAAACAGAAGGTATTTTTTTGGCGATTCAGTTAATAACATAGATAAAAATCCATAAGTCACTTCAAAATAACAACATTGTTAAATTCTAGCACGTCTTCTAAGACCACTAAAACGTGTATATTTTGTTAGAACTTTGTTCCAATCAAACTTTGAATGAGTTGATAAAGAGAAGGAAAAGACTGATCGAGATGGAAGTGATGTACTATTTACAACAAATCGTTAATTCACTTATTTACCTTCATCAGACTAAAGTCATTCACAGAGAGTAAGTTATGAATTATCTAGCCTTAAATTGGGAAACCTCTTTTTAAATGAGAATATGGAAATTAAACTTGGAGATTTTGGGCTAGCGACCCGCTTGGAATATAATGATGAAAAGAAAAAGACAATATGTGGAACTCCCAATTACATTGCTCCTTAGATTTTGGAAGGCAAAGGGCATTCTTATGAAGTTGATGTCTGGTCAGTGGGAGTTATTATGTATCTTTATGATAATATAGTTACACCCAACTCATCGGAAAACCACCATTTGAAACTCCTGAAGTCAAAACTACTTACAAAAAAATTAAGGCTTGTAGCTATTCATTCCCAGAGCATGTTACTATCTCTGAAAACGCGAGAAATTTGATTACCAAGATCTTAGTGCTAGATGCCTCCAAAAGACCAACCCTTTAGGACATTTTGGTTGATCCATTTATGTCTGACCCTATTCCAAAAACAATGCCTAGAAGTACTCTAGCTTGTCCTCCCGCTAAAAATTTTATTGATCAGTACTCGAAGAGTGCAATTCAGCCTGTTTCACCTCAAATATCACAAAAGCCTAGTATCAGTAATATGGAGAAAGCAGGGAAAAATTCATAAAAAGATTTGGCTATAAAACAACCATTATCCAAAGAAAGTATAAGTAAAGCATAAAATTTTGGTTCAGCTGGAAATAATTTTAGGTCTTCATCCAAAGACATCAAGCAGCCAAGTACCAAGAATATCGTAGCTGCAAAGCCTTAACCTATATCAACTAAAAAAGGTATACAATTGCTTATTTAGAAAAAGGAATTGTTCATGCTGAAATCCATGTCAAAAAATGGGTTGACTACTCTACAAAATATGGTTTAGGTTATTTACTCTCAGATGGGTCTACAGGTGTCTACTTCAATGATTCCACCAAAATTATCGTTGATAAAAATGGATAAAACTTTGAATACATTGAGAAGAAACAAGGAGATAAAGCTGATACTATCACTCCTTATAAACTTATTGACTACCCTGCTTAAAGATAACTCCAAAAGAAAGTAACTCTCTTGCAACATTTCCGTAACTATCTCTATTCTGATTCAAAAATTGAGATCGAAAAAGACGTAACTTCAGAAGATGACTACTGTTACGTCAAGAAATGGATGAAAACAAAACACGCAATCATGTTCAGACTTAGTAACAAAATCGTCCAAGTAAACTTTACAGACAAAACGGAGATCATCTTATCAAGTGAACAAAAATTGGTGACTTATATAAACTTGAAAGGAGAAAGAAGTTAATATCCTCTTGCTACTGCCCTTGATAGCAAGAATGCTGAGATGGCTAAAAGACTCAAATACACAAAATAGATATTAACTCATATGTTGAATGGTACAAATGTGCCAAACAATACCGGAGGTTAAGATTTAAACTGATCGATCTCAACTATTTTATAAGTCAAATCATTCAAAAACCAGACTATCATTCATTTTTCTATATTAAGGTCTATATCCTTTTTATAAGATACTCAGATTTTACGTCTCTTTCTTCGTATAAAGCTGGCTATGTGATGTACTCAAACTGCTATTTATTTATAATGTAATGCGACTCAAGTATTTTACGGATTCTTTACATTATTTTACCACTAAGGGGGAGTTATTCGATATTATGAGCGGCTAAAGCGTGAAGAAGTTATTTATAGAGTTCACAATTTTTTTATTTGAGTTTTAATCTTTAATGTTCAGAGTATACTCTGTATTTTTTAACTTCTTGGATGTTTTACTAGCCAATTACTTTATAATTTTTGCGCCGTATATCGCTTGTAAGAGGACGATCATTCTTTAAATGATAAACCATTTTCTTATAGTCCTCTTTTTTATTACTCTTAAACTAATAAAAACCAGTCATCGTCTTTATAACTTCTTTCGAGCAGTTTTAGCTCTTAGTGAATACTTTTTCTGCTGTTTTTGAGACATTGTTCTCATCAACTACTGCTTTTTTGCTGGCTTGTCTACTGAACAATTTCTTTCTTTACATTTCTATATGTGTATTGTAAGATTTAGGTCTGGATATATGATCTTCTTAAAAGTGAGACCTATTCTTTTTAATTTATGTCTACTGAATACATCTTTAGCAAGTAAAACCAAGTTCTTTTTACTTCTCAGGTCTGTTGTTATTCTCATAAAGAGATACATAGTTGGTCTTTGAAAAACTAGCGCCTTTTTCTTTGAGCGTTGGGGGAGGCGAAAAACTCTGTTGTTATCTCATATGAGTAATATGATGATGTGTATTAGTTTTTTTTTGTTTGTGTCTACCTTAAATGTAAGTATCTAATTTATTCTAAAGTTCAATTAGATTGGTGCGAGAAGCAGAGGGATCAGGCTTAGCATACTTTCCTTAAATAAAATCTCTCCAATCTGGTAAGTCAAGGCTTTATTTTTAAGGAAGCCCATTTTAAAGGGAGATGAATCGAGGTCTGTCTAGCATGGATGCATTTTTGGATGTTTTTTTGAAATTCGCTCTGCGATTTGTATTGATTTTGATCATTTCTAGATTTTTTTAGCTTTATTTCAGATCTTCGATTACTTTGATATTATCTTAATGCTTATGATTTTCTTAAAATGTCTGCAGCATCTTATGAAGGATCGGTTTCCTCATTTTATACTTTCTTTTCTCTGTTTTCTTAAAAAGGTTGTTATATTTATGTTAAAGTTTTTATTGTTGCAAACGTTGCCTATACAGGTCTACCTTTTCTTTGTAACTCAAATGCGTAGTTGCCTCTTCTTTGATTTCTTATTCAATATACTATGGAACAGTGAAACTATGAGAATCAATTCGATAGTAATCCTTCCTATCATTGTAGATCTAAATGTTATTAGAGGTACTCTATTCATGTTTTCGATTTGTTCTGAATCGATAAGAGATATCCTCAGATGGGCTTATGCTGTTTTTAGATCTTTGTTTAGTTTGAGTTTGGTGTGCCCGTAGGGGTAAACTTGCCACATTTACTATGTTAAATAATAAAAACTATTTAGCTTTACTGTTACATAATAAAAGACGAGCACTTATTCAACAAATAAAAAACAATAGGATTCCAAAAAGTATCAATCAAAAATCAATTTAAATATTGTTGTTAAGAATATTTATATTTATTAGATAGACGAGCTCAATCCTACAAAAAGCAGCCAAATATAAACGAATAGCCAATGTACTAGTCGAAGGGGAAGCACATCTTAGAGATCCTCTTATGCTTCCCCTCAAATACTCAAACCTACTCAGAGTAATAAAGCACCATCGCCTGATGATGTCACTGATTTCCCCGTCTACAAAACTATACCCATTCCTTAATCCATTGGCTACAGAGAAGGAAAGTATCGTCCTCCTTCAGTACCTTTGATAACTGGTACAATTAAAAATATTTAGGTTGGTTCCCTTATAATACTTACTTGCAACAAGGTAAAGTCTACAACTGGTGTTCTTGTGGTCTCAGCCTTAAGAATCCAGATTGTGATGGAAGCTGTAACGCTGCTGTAACAAGATGCAGACCAGTCCAATTCAACGTTAGCGAGAGTGGATACTACAAACTATGTAACTGCAAAAATTCAGCCAACGCTCCATTCTGTAATGGAACTCATCGCGATCTCATAAAGTTTCATCATCAGACCCATCGTGGATTCTATGAGATTTGGGGATACATTGGATTTTGGGCTGGATTCGTCTATATGTATTGGAACTGGTACACATGATAAATATTCAATAATCTCAATCAAATAATCATTAAAAATATTTGGTCAAATGATCAGAAATGATAGGTCAGAAGAGTTATAACTGAAGAAAGTATAATGTGTTGGATTAATTTTAATTATGCCTTCTTACGAAGATTGTAAATAAAAAGTCAATCACTTCATAGAGTCTTTAAAAAGCAAAGAAATCATAACTGTTTTAGGGGTTTCTACTTTCATGGCAGCTTCTTACTTTCTTTCCAGGTTTTTAAGAAACCAGCGTAGTCCAGTAATTCGGTACATTCATGCTATCAATGAAAACGTTCTTAAGAGTCTTTAGGACAGCCAAAAGAGTAGAGAGCCATTGATAATCTAACAATAACATTCATTTGAACATAAGGGAATCCAAATGGTCTATACACTTGTGTCTAAGCTAAAATAGAAGTAAAGGAATAACTAGGCATAAATTCGAAATCCTTTTTTACCTCCTTTTTAAGAAGTAACTACTGTATAACAAAGGGATTGTTCATTCAATAACTTGGCACATCACATCGACTGCTCTTTAATAAGTATAATTTTTACTAACAGCACCTTCTAGTGGTGACAAAAGAATTTTAACCTCAATCAAATCCACTCACTTCAAGAGATTTCAGACAGACTATTTATACTATGAAAGCTTTGAGAGGGCTCTACTTTTTTAATAGTGGACCAAATGCAGGGGCATCACAGATTCACAAACATTTGCAAATATTTCCTAACTAAGGAAAAAATTTACCAGTTTTTAGAAGTATTTTATAGTTTGTCAAATAAATCAAATATCGATAGAAATAGTCTAACAATATGAATCCTGAGTAGCTTGAGATTATTGAGTACCCTTATTTTAACTTTAAGCATGGCTTAATTATTTTAAGTTCGAATGAAGGACAAAGCTAAAGTGAAAATGGAAACTTCAAAGAGGAAAACAAAAATAATGACCTAAAAATAACTACTCTTATAGACAATACATTTAGAGCCTATGAAAAGCTACGCAGACATTTAGTGAATCGTCCAAAAGGGTAAGATGGATGTGATTATAACATGTTTGGTTGTGAACATTTTATAATGATGATTCCTCGTAAGAAGGAGAAAGCTTTTAATGAAATTTCGGTCAATGCAGTTGGTTTTATGGGATCTATACTTTTCAAGGACAAAAATTTGTTGCAAAAGTATGTGAAGGAAGATAGAAGGGCACATCAGATTTTAGACGATATTACTTTCTAAAAACATAAAAATACTTGATTTTATATAAACCATTTTTGTGATATAATTGATTATAAATGTTATATTAATCAACTTCGATGAAAAGAAAGATTATACCTTTCTTTAATAAGAATGTTAACAATTGTATATTTTTGCATAATAATTACAAGGTTTCATTCTAAGATTGCCAAGACGATCAAAAATATTCGAAAATGATTTTCTCTCCTTTTCATTTGATAAACCAAGTAAGATAGTACAGAGAGTGGTTGCTCTATGCTCAAATACAGTATTATAATCATAAAACTAATTCCCTGCTTATGCACAATAAAAATCACAGTCAGAGTAACGCCGAAACATCAGATGGCGATGATTAAGACTTACTCAACTTCCTACAATCCTCACATCCATCCCACTCCCCTATCTGTGATGTTTGGTCGCACAATTTCGATACCCAATTGGCTTATCTATCATCTCTGGCTGTTAGTTACCCTGTTTTGGCTTTGGTATGGCTTTCATAATTTAGGATACCTAGTTTCCAGGTAATATCGTCAAGAGGAATCTACTAAGCTCACTTTATTAATAAGAAAAACTTGATTACCAAATTATATGGCACAATGTAGAGAAGACTAAACTTATTCAAGTCGGCATCAGTATCTCTGATGCGAATGGTAATACACCTCCTAACGTTTCATCTTGGCAATTTAACCTTTCATTTGATCTTATCAACTAGAACAATGTTCCATAGTCTGTATAGCTTCTACAGGAAGCAGGTATTTCATTTGATAGGCTTCCTTCCTAAGGCATTCCTCACAGAAAATTTGCAGAAGCTATCATTTCTTCAGGTTCATTTTACTTTATTTAGGTCTCATTCTCAACAAATCTCTAAAATGGATTGTATTCCATGGTTGCTACGATTTCGCCTATATCTTACGCCTTCTTCGAGGATAGCCATTACCTAAAACTTCTTAAGAGTTTTATAAATCTCTGAAAATATACTTCCCAAGTATATACGATTTAAAGGAGATCACGAAAGATGAAGAACTGTTCCGACGAGATGGCCTCAGTGCAATTGCAGCTAAAATAGGAGTACTTTTCCATTGACGAAGTGTATTTATGAGGGTCCGATGCACCAGGCCGGAAGTGATAGTCTCCTTACCCTCAAGTGCTATTTCCAACTCAGAAAGATCCTCGGAGATAAACAGTTTTAGGAGAAAAACAATCTGATATGTGGAATCGTCAGCCCACCTCCGAAATTATCAAGATAAGCCACAAATTACTCTCTTTCCAGCAATCAAACATCGCAGTACTATCAAAGCATTCACAACAACTATCCCTCAGGTCCTCTTTATCAGTATTTGCACTACAATTCCCCCTATAAAAATCTTTTTACACAGGCTAATGGCTACAACTATTCAATTTGGGGAGGATTCTATGCTAAAAACGATGAGAAATGAGCAAGATGATCTTGGACCTTTATATATAAAACCAATTTTTCAATAGACTATAATGAAATTTATCAAATAGCTAAATATGACATCATTCAGTTCTTCTTGAAAATCTTCTTCTTACCACTTCTCGCAGTTGAATTTTTGTCAACACTATTCTTTCTCTTTTTATCTGTGCTAATTTCTTCCTCGCTACTTAGTTCACTTTCATCGTTTGGGTTATCTTCGTTTCTAGAGGCTTTTCTCACTGTCACACTCCTACTACTTATCCTTTTTGATCTGCGAGGTTACAGTTCATCTGGAACTTAATTTCCACTTGCATTCTTTTTTGTTGATCTTTTGCGAGCTCTAGATGATAAACTCTGGAAAGAATCCATTTAATCATTGTTCTTCTTTGAACCAGCACTTTTATATTCACTATTAGGTACCTTTTAAGAAATGTTTTAGCTTTTTGACTTTTTATGGGAGATCTTAGATTTAGCTGATTGAGATTTTGAATCTTATTTTGAGTTTCTATCAATATTCAATGCTTTGGTAATTAAAGCTTCAATTTCTTCATACAAAACCTTCAGATCTTTAGTGAAATCATTGGACTACTCATCTTTTTTTGTCTTCTTTTCTTTTGAAGATTTATTGTTGTCTTCATTATTCATTGTACCCAGAAACCTTTAGTGTTGTATTTTGATATTGAGTTAGACATCCTAATCATGTCGACCAAAGTATACTTTTCTTTTACTTGATTATATGTGTTATCTAATGTTCAACATTTTACTTACAGACTAAATAGCCTTAGCTTTATATCTTTTATTTGTCAAAACCTACTATTCTTTTTTAATTTACTAAGACATTATCTACCTGGCATATCTCAAGAATTTGACCAGAAAGTTGAAGAGATTTTGGGGGAATTTTTGCATCATCTATGCCATTGGAACAACAATCACTCTGCCAGCAATTAATAGACAAAATTTGTAAGAATGTTCTTCGATATAGAAGCCTTTGATTTATTATACAACTAAGTCAGTTTTACGAACACTATTATCTTTATTGAGTAGTTAACTGACATCGTATAAAATTTCGAAGAGTTAAAAGTAATGATTGGGTCTGAAATTTGCAAGTCCATATTTGATGAGCTACTTGACTCTATTTTTGGCCTTGATGTTGCAAATCACTAATTGAGGGATAGTCAATTACTATTTTTGTTTGTGCTGACTCTTATTCACCTCCAACTTAATCTATATCTCATTATCCTATTTCACTATCGCATTGACACCAGGTTTATTCATAACAACAGGAGAGATACCCTAACTACTCTGAGTATTGATAGGTTTGTAGAGCTATTCGAGGTAACTCTTAGTGTATTGTTCAACTTGATGATTGATAGCTTTCAACAGATGTCGTATTTCAAACTCAGCTTCCATCTTCTCTATATCCTACTCCAGCTGCGGATTCAATTTGAGTGACTCAAGAGGCTATAGGGTAATTTCTTTGAAGCTGTAATTCTCCCACTTAACAACTCCATACATTTTACCTTGATCATTACACAATTACCATCTATCTCTTCCAATCTGATTATTTTTTCAACATAGTAGAGGTTGTCCTAAACCTTCTCCTTCATTCGCAGTTATAAGCAATATAGAATTGACTTAATATAAACTCATATCATCTCATATTATTGTCCAGTAATATAGACTTACTCGAATACTTAATCGTTATTTTACTTATGTTTATATCAAGAATGAGATCATAGTAAGTCAGGAGTTTTCCCTTTCGAAATATCTTCGATAAATTGAAAAATAGGCTTTGGATACCACCTTTCGGGCTTCCATCCTTCGAACCAGCACATATGTGCTCCCTGATCAGTGAGGCAGAATTTGATATTTTTGTTTGCTTTTATGCCATCGACTGGGACTGATTAAATCAAAACCATCTGATCGTCTTTTGCAGTGATGAGCAAAGTGTTGAATGGAAATTTCCTGATCTCTTCTTCTGTGACTTTAAGTTCGTCGAAAATGACATCAACTGGTTCTCCAAGTATTTTTTCGGTTATGCGCTAGTGAAATTCTTTAAGATTTGTGCATTTGAACATGTGATCGTAGTCAATTATGTTATTTTCCCACCAGAATTTCATCTTCTCATGTCTCACTACGACAGTCTACAGGTAGTACTTGATAAAATATTTCTGGTACTGCATGTTCATGTTATAGATCACGTATTTGACATCGAAAGGAGGACAAACTAAACTCAGCGATTTTATATTTTAAGTCATGTAACTATTTTGTCCATACTTCATGAGGTATCTTAGCAGATAGTTTCCGCCCAAACTCATTCCAACCATATGGATTGGCCTTTTAGGGTAATAAAA
>Ga0194117_10004986_pt1 | contig 12307 bp, 9 predicted proteins | sample TA2MahsurfametaG_FD_160579 | JGI IMG/M metagenome (GOLD analysis project Ga0194117, IMG submission 160579) | Freshwater microbial communities from Lake Tanganyika, Tanzania - TA2015009 Mahale N1 surface | ecosystem: Environmental > Aquatic > Freshwater > Lake | place: Tanzania: Lake Tanganyika...
ATATCGTAAATAGTATTTGGACTGAACTTCTCATATTCGTTTATAATTTATCATAGCAATATGGTATTTCTGGATGATATGACTGATTTTTCATAGTATATCTTTTCGAGAATCTCAAAGAGATTATCCAAGACATGAGACCAATACTCTCACAGATTCTAAATTGCAATCCTCTTCACCCAAAACAATCACTAGAATTACAATAATATTCTACAAACAAATATATAAAACCTTTAACTAAATAATAAATATAAAAACAAACTCAACTCACTTAGAGCTAGTTTACTTCAAAAGCGGTTGCTATGCTTTGAAGTAACGGTTATAAAACAAATATTCAATTTTTATTTCAATATTTGTTTGACCTACCTTCAGTTTACATAAATTACCTTCGTACGCACTCTTAAAAATCTATCTCTTCTATGCCACTCCATCTATTTATCTCTCTTAGATGTAAATTTCGAAAGGGATATCAAATTTCTATCTATTGAAGAAATGCTATAGATTTATTCTAAATACACCCAATTAAAGTTGCCTAATACCTTCATTTCTGAGAATCCTAATAAAAATTTGTCTTACTCGATGCACTCTGAACTTGATACCTAAATTTCTGTTAGTATCGGCTGAAATGTAATCATAAGTAAAACTTGAAATTTTGGAACAAAAATGCTATTAGTTTTCTTTTAATGTTTTGCAACTCAAATTGCAGTAAGCATGTTGTTAGCTGTAATCGCGATTGAGGACAAAATTAAGTTCAGCTTCGCTTTAGAAAGTCTGTAGGACAAGTAGAGTCCCTCGTTTCAAAGGTGGGTTACTTTTGATTAATAATCTTTATATCAGAAAAATGTAGTCTCCTTTTCCATAAGTTTCTAGAATGAAAGGATTTTTAGTTTAATAGGCATAGATATTTCTACAGTTTCTCTGTTCTTAATTTATATTCCTCAGAGAGCTATCCTCCAAAAGAATTGTCTTGTTCAAATTACTCGAAAAATCTCTCTTTCCTCTTCTCTCCTCAACCATCTCCTGATCCAATCCTGCTCTAACCTAATTCTTAAAAAACGATTTGATTCGATTATTGATCTTACCAAAATTTCGATTACCATTTCTAAACTTAACTGAATTTCTATTTATACTCATATATTTATCTTTGTTGACGAGTTTTCCATTATAAATCTGGTATGTGTAGTATTTTTTGGTAAGAATATCCGAAACTACTGATTTCGCGTTTATCAAACGCTTACCCATCCTTGTGTTCTAAAGAGAAATCATGTAATCGTTTTTTTAATTGTTCCATGTAGAGTTTTTGTCTCCTAAAGTTTTATATAGATGCAGTATTTTTTTATTTTTGCTAGGGCTAGTTGAGACGTTGAGTTCTTTTGAGTTTAGAGGTTTTTTAAGAGTATCCGTCGGAAGATCTGAGCGACAACTACTAAAATGATTTTCTTTGGATTTCTATCCAGTTTTGGGTCTCCTCTTTATAATTGATGAAGTCTATCTACTGTATGCTTTCTGCACAGCTTCCATAATGATCTTATCTCTCCGTGGATGGGCTATTTTGTATTTCAATAAATCATTAGTAATCCTGTATTGATACTCCTCAGTGATATGTGGCAGTAACTTCTGTACCTGCGCAATCTCATACTGCGAAGTTTTCGGTCTTTAAATCCCTTCGATATGCTAAACGTTAACACTTTTGTTGAGTTTGTGATTATTATGGAAATATTCGAAATACTCTGTCTTATTTGCCATTCGAACAAATTATAAAGTTATAAGTCTTATAATCGACTGGCTGGAAATGGAATAAATAGATTGTGATAAAGATCAATCATTTGTAAGTATTTTTCTAGTAAAGGTTGAGAATTTTCTGGAGAATTGTTATTTCTGTGGCTAGTATTGTCTTGATGCATGTGAGATGGTAGAGAGTATTGAATTTTTTGATCTACTCTGTTGTTTGTAAGGTTTTATGTTCGGGGGAGTTGTCAACATCTCTCATCTCCTCTTTCGATCTGCCCATATTCTGCATTGTTCTATCACAAGTCTAATTCTTCTGAGCTTTATTCATATCCGAATGAATGTTTTCAATTTTATCCCTTCTGATTTTAATATTGTTTTGAAGCGAAGTGATAAGCAACTTCACTATGATTCTTTTTAAATTATGCTTAATTGTTTCCTCTCTTATCAGATAACCCTTCCTACGCAACTAAGGATCATGTTTGTTAAGCAAGAGCAACGTGAGTTCAGTATAAGCTTCAATTACATCCTACAGAACTGACTCTTTTTTGATAATATGGTCGTTAAAGTCATATGGATTGTAGTCGATTATCCTCACCTCTGCTTCTAGATCATGATTCAGGGAATATTTCTCAATAAAATTGATGAATTTTTTCTTTATTTTTTTGTTGAATATTTCATTTGCAACCATTTCGATCATGACGAAGTTTATTAACAGGTTAAGATCCACCCAACCTACTTCTTTAATATCTACAAATCCGTAATCTATGTAGCATGTGTTTATTGTCGTATTTTTGTACTTTATGTAAAGCAGATCACCCTTTTTTATATCTGTATCAGCTGTTATCACAACGCCTATTTTTGGTTCGTAGTACCAGTTGAGATTTTGAAATGAAGTGGAATGATGGAACAAATCCAAAAATGGTATAAGTTTTTTTTGAGGGTGGATTGTCATCTCTCCACCATAAATTTAGGCGTATTCTTATGCTACTTAGTCTCTATTGATTTAGAAGATTCTAGTTTTTTCACAGAGCTTTGTCCACACATAATTTTTGGGTGTAAAAAACCTTTGATATTTTTAAAAAATACCCAACCCATCTGCATTTTGAAGTTTGAGAAAGCTACTAAACGAAAATTCATCTTTGATAAACTAACTATCTACTAATTGTTTGATAAGTTTGTACTCCTAAATGAATTCATACTCCATCTTTTCTAAATGGTAAGCCAGTTCTTTATGATATGGCCTGATGTTTTCCCATTAACGAATAGGATGATAGTCGAAGTTTTAAGGCAAAAGTTTAAAGTAAAGCCACTCTAAAGTTTCCTTTTTGTTACTTGTGAATGAGCATTAGACTATTTCCTTTACAAATTTCATCTCAAAAATATAGATCGAAATGTCTAAATCCCTCACTTTATTTATATGATAGAGGTATGCATCCTCTTTATTAATGCCACTGGTCCTGAAAACATTCTTCCCTTGCAAGATAAGAGTGAACATAGTCTCAAGATAGTTTATCAAATAACTTTTCGGTAGATTTTTACCCCCAAGAATACATTATTATTTGATTTTTATTATAACCTCGCCTTGCTTAAAATTGCAATTAGCTGCCAAATTCATTGTATGCGGATAGATCTCAACGAATTCAAATTTGCCGGGAATATTTTTATAGTCAATTATCTTCAGCATAGAATTGAGATAGCTATTGAATCTTCCCATATTTTTTTGCAACAGGTTTTCAGTCGCACCCAAAGGATGCATCCAGTCAAATTTGGAGAAATCTTTTATAGAGCGAGGAGATTACATTAGCAAGTTTTGGCTTCTATTTCTAGCAGACAACCGAACTACCTCCATCCCGTGTTCTTATTACATACCATCACCCAAATTAACACTTTCCATCATTTCTGTTAGTTGCTTTTCTTCTGACATCTCGCTACTTGATGGACTAGACTTAGTCTAATCACCTAAGTTGAACACGTACTCAAAGAGATAGTTGATCTCTTCCATCGGGTTGAGGATAAACGTATGATCCATTAAAAACAATCACATCAATCTTTTCAGCTGCTTATATACGTAAATGTTCAGTTTTATATGCGATAATTGGCAGTCAACTTTGTACCATTATAGCAATAAAAATTAAACATTTTAAGTAGGTTTATTTGGCCTAGAATATTTTGGATTTATGAGGCATCGCACCTATTGCATACCCACTACACAGGGCCAGATTGAAGTCACCAAAGGTACCTTCCTTACTTTCAATAAAAGGAACACACTCAAGAAGAGAATAGAAGAACCACAGCATAACGTCAATAAACTCAAAACTATCAAAAAATGCACTTTCCACCATCCCAAACCACCCCTTACCAAAATCTCTCTAGCTCCGTTAAAACTCCCAAAATAAATATCTCTATCTAGCAGTCTACGCAACTCCGAACGATAGCACCAAATCGACGAGTAATCTACTTGGTCAAACATCAACATGGCGATCCTTTCGATGAGCTACAGCATTAGCGCAGCCAATTATGATCTTCTCTATAAAATGTGATAATTATCTATAAACTATGATAAACAATAGATTTAATTGTATTTTGGATAGTCCTCTTTCAAGTAAACTCACTTATCACTGCCATCTGCTTTACAGAAATGTATTTTGGATGGGTGAAGGACAAGGCATCGTTGCTTCACCTAAAATAAAATCAATATTTATATGCATTTTAAACCACCAGTCCCGTAGTTTGAAATAGGCTCTAATTTATAACAGCATGAAAAAGTACACTTACTTTGAATCCTCTTCATCTCTCTCACAGTTAGAAGCAAGACTAGATAAAAACAGCTACCTCTCCAAGGGAAGCCTTCCCAACAGTTCCGATGCCAAAGTCTTTCTACTCTTTTAGAGACTGAAAAGTAAAAATGTCCTTATGTAGAAATCCCTAAAAGAACAACACATCCCAACCTGTATCACTGGTACATTCTCATGAGACAATTTTCAACTAGAACTATCTAGATCTGGTAGCAGCAGGTAGTCGGATGTGATTAGGATAAATTCATCAACGAGTACGTGATGAATTAAACACAATCCGCTGAAAAAGAAAACAATCTTGCTGCCAACAACCAGAATAAAGAATCCAACACACAGATAATGAACTATAAAAATATCTCATCTGTCTCGACGCCAAAAAACACCAATAAAAATTTTAAAATGGAAGATTTTAATGAAAATGCAACCAACCGACACAACCTCGCAGCCAGCAGCCTCAAATACATTCCAAATGAACTTCCCCAGGCTGGCAACCTTTTCAGAAGTGAAATGGGCTCACCTGCTTTTTAGATCTAATATATCATGTAAATGCAACTGAAGTAAAATAGCAAGAGAGTACATGGTCTGCGATAACGTTTAGAGTAGTATAGGTATGTATATGGCTATGTTAGATTGTAGCTGATCAGTTTATAGCAAGATTAGGGAAGCATACGTGTAGTATTTCGGACTTAGGCATAGTAATGCGAACGTCTTAAAGATAAAATCAGCCAATGGGAGTAAATTTCCAATCTACGCTTCCGCAAAGAGAAGCGATTTAATCTAAAGAGTGAAAATAAGAGTTAGAGGATTATTATGAGTAACGATCTGGGCATTGCGACCACAAATTGATCTAAAGTATTATATATTTTCATTACTCTTTTTTATGAATGATAGTTGATTGCATACGGAGTATAAAATACATAGAAAAACACTTGCAATCAAAACAATCGATAGAGATATCAAGACTAAAAAAGAATATATCAAATTTATATATTTTATATATAGAACAACTCAGGAAACCTTTACTTCAGCCTCGCCCTTATATTTTCATAATCTTATTAACGCTCCTCGCAATCTATTTCACTCACAAATACTCATATACAATCTCTCCAGCTCATTGCCTTCGAGACGAAGTAATTCCAACCATACACCCTCCTCCATTTTTTCCTGCTGACATATCAACAAATTCTTTATTGTTTTCATATCCATTCGCAATAAAAACTGTACTCCTTTCTTGGTTATACTATTTTGGTCTAATAAATGATATTATTACTCAAATTTAGTTCAACTATATTTTTCCATTGTGCTTTCGACAAGTATTGAACTGCCTCATCTGAAAGCAGGTTTGAGCCAAGCCAGGCAACATTAAGCTGTGGCCAGTATGCTTTTGCTATACTTTTGATACCCCTATTAGCTAAATCGCAATTCCCTCAATTACCCAAACATTACAAAGATGTATCTATTTGAGATTAATCCAGTTCAGCTGGCTAAAACATTCGACTCCCTTATAGCCGATTTTATTTGTATCTTTTTTATACTCAATGTACCCAATGTTAATTTTTATAGTTTGGGCCATTTAGATTTTAACAATTTAGTCGCTCCCTCCACTCCGATTTCATTAAGAGCTAACTTAACTTATCTTTACCAATAGATAGTACTTTTAGCTCCTTCCAATCAGCATTCACCAGATACTCCAAACCTTTATCTCCAATTTTGTTAAGATCTAGTAAGCCAACACATACTCAAAAACAAATTCTCAAGTCTATCATATCCGAGTCTACTGATTTCAAATGCACCATCACTCCAAAGATCATTCATATCTTCCTCTTTAAACAAATACTGAGCTGCAAAACACGTATATTCTTGAAATTGAAATCTCTCAAACAACGAATCCCAGTATCACCCACTCCTTTGCAGTCTATCTTCGATCACATATACATAGATTTATGTGTTATTTGCCATCCACGATAATATGCGATAATTCTATGATATCTTTGAGTTTATCAAGATGGGACATATAAGATAATAAGAATTTAGATGATTATCAAGAAATCTAGTAATTCCAAAGGATAGACTTGTAAAACTTAGTGAATCATAGTCCTCCCTAAAGGAGAAGTGTTACCTCGTCTATACTTCAAAGTAGCATGCCGCTCCAATAAATCCTTAACAAATTTGAATGGGGAAGTTTTTGCAATTAATCATTAAATCCTTCAAAATTTTTATCATTATTATTGATACATATCACCACAGCACGTATCCGTGGAGCATACCTACTTTTTAATCAAATTTGGCTTACTTACTTCAGTTCTAATCCAATGTTTAATTTTTGCAAACGATAATTATTAATGACAGATATTCTCCCGAATATAGGACTCTCAAGACTTTTCTCCAACCGTATCAAGAACTATCTGCTGTTTCTTTAAGTGACCAACAACATTGGACTGATTTGTGAAATCACAGACTACCTCAACATTCGAGAAATCCTCAACTTTTTGTCTACATCCAGATACATACGTTCCTTCGGCAAGATCCAGACAATAGAGATAAGAGTTCTCCAAGCTAAGGTTGATTACTACGAGAGACCTAAAATACAACCTACTTTTTAAACTTTCCTCAACTTTGTGCAAATCAAAGTGCCGGCAGCTTAAACCAAGATTAAAAGCTAAAACCTAGCTAGTGATTACGAAACTCTCAAAAAATAATATCTTACAGTTATCTCAAAAACAAACAAAAAGTCAGGCAATCAACAGCCTGCAACTAATTCCCAGAAAACATAGCCTAGTGTACGCATATAGAGTGGCGACACCCGAAATTAAATTACAGTCAAAAATTAGAAGCCTACAAAAAATAATTCCTATCCCAATATTAAACCCAACAAACAAAATACTCCACAATTATAAAAAGCGACAGAAAATACACAGAATGCCAACCGAAAAAAATAGTATTATAACAATATCAACCCTTATTATCAGAAATTTCAAGAAGTTGAGTATGAACTTGCCAAAGAAGACTTTGAAAGACGAAAAATAAGGCGGATAAAATAACAAAAAGAGCGAGAGGAGTTTATGACGATCGAGGAACTAAAAATAATGGCAGTCGAAGAACCTGCTATGCGAGAAATCATCCGAAAAATTGAAATCGAAGAAGTCCAGAAGATACAGAGAGCCAACAGGGACAAGCTGAAAATGAAACCTATCAAAATAGATAAACATGAGATCTAAAAGCTGAAAATGCTTCAAGAATAGCAAAAGTAAAAGCTGATAGTCGTAAAATAGTCAATAGCCCAAAAAATTGTTTCGAACTTAAGAGCATTTGTGCAAAAGCCTTGAATGTTAGTTTGATGATTTCTTCAAAATATAATATTAATGATTAATCTAAAATCAGATCCCAGGCTGTACTTTGTTCCTCCTCTCGCGAAATTTTTGTTTGATAGACCTTATCTTGTCCCTGTATTACTTATCAAGAATTAAGAGTAAGCCACTATCAGTGAATTTTTAGTAGCTATTGTCATTTTATTTTTAATTGGCTTCTTTTTGAAGAACAACTTTATTGTCTACACTCTATAATATACTGTTTTTGTATTCGATTATACTTTTCTTATTTTTATTGCTATTGAGCATTTGTAGATTACTGTTTCTGGTCACTTGTGAGAGCATTTTGCTGGTATTTCGTGATGGCTCAACAACTGGTTTTTTGGACATCTCAATTTTTGGTTATTTGATCTCCGCTAGTTCCTTAACGCTATTCTTGACATTTTCTTTCTTAGCTATTTAATCACCCTCTATGGGTATTGATTGAGAGTCATAAGTTTTACACAAGGGAATATGCCTAGGTGATAGCTTCTAGTTTTTCTATGCATAGCTTGCTGTTTTCGCCAATTTTTGAATAAGAATACTATCTCTATTAAACTGAAGTTTATTCGGAATTTGAGATTGATGTGAAGAAGATAAACTTAGTTAATTGTTTAGTCCACTACTTCCATCCTATATTGTTTGGGTTGGAGATGACAATCTGCTATTGTGTTTGTTTATTGCGAGATTTTAAGATTGAAACATAGGGTTTATATTTTGTAGCTACCAGGCAGGCACATTATTACCAATCTTATCTTTTAGATTGGTAGGTGTAGTATAAGAATATTCTTTTACTGAAGATCCCTCCTTTTCTGAAATTCTATATGAAACTTTATCAAACAAAAAAGGTATTTTATCCAAATCTTACTCAATACTATTGCGACCCTCTATGCTACTCCCACCTGAAGGAGATTTCTTGCTATCAAGCATATTTATCACAGTTGTAAACACCTTCTTCTCATTATTCAATCCATTCTCTGCATTTTTAACTTGAGTCTTCGAAATCATTTTAGAAGTATTTTGATTGCTTTTGATGATTGAGGTATTGGATTCGTTCATCTGACTTGCCGAACAAGAACTTGCCTCTTCTGTTACCTCTTTGATGTAAGCTAACTGGTCCATAAAGATCAGATAGATCTGGCTAATATTACTCACATAGACGAATATGTCCGATTATAGAAATTTAAAGCAGCCACTTATTACTTGCATTTTGATTTTGAACTTTTTAGATAAATACTCAAATATCCTTCGGGTCATCTCGAAATCTGTGCTATCCCTCAGTTTCAGTGTAAAAGGAACAAGCTGTTTGAACATCTTTAGCAAAATCTCGTCAACTAATGGGTAGAACTAAATTGTTTCCTCGAAGTTTGGAATCTCCTGCCCTTCCAGCAAATTGAAGAATTCTTTCAGAAATGATCTATACTGCTTATCAGAAAAATTTTTATCCTAAAGCTCGCCATCTCCAAACTCTTCCTAACCAATCAAAATATTTTCCACAAGTCGAGCATAGTCAATCTCTTAATTTTAGAGCTAAAACGCCAGTTTCATAAGATTGAAGTAAAACGCCCTCAGTACAGCATCTTGACCTGTAAACTCCTTGATAACTCGATGTTCAGATTTGAGATTTTCAACGAGAAACTGTGGGATGGTGAGAGCATTATGATAGATGGATGTTTTTTCTTAATGATTGAGTTTGAATGTCTGTAAAGATTCGATTTATTTGAGTGGAGATTTGATTTGTTAGCTTTGAGTTCTCATAGAATTTGATTTATTACAAAATTAGCAATAAAATACTTCTTCTTATAAAGAGTTAATTATTTTTTTTTTAATGTACATATGTGTGGCAATTATTTTTGATGTTTAGTACCTATGGAATATTACATCATTTTCTATAAAGAATTTAAATGAAGATCGATAAAGATAATCTTTTCAGATTTTTGAGGAGACTAAACAAAGAACTAGCCAATAAATTTGTAGACCTCAAGAGTGATTTCGAAAAGAATCCACCTCCTAACAACGAAATCCGCAAAAGATTTACAGTACATTCATATTTATCAAGGATTGGCGAAGTCGATATGACCAAATTGTAATCTCAACACTCAAGTAAGTCCAATAAATTGACTAAAAAAACTTCAGCTTCAAAGATTTCATAGTCAAAGCTACTGAATAATTCGGTAATGACACCGAATTCTTAGTATTTCCATCTAAACCTAGGATCTGATCAAAAATGTGAATGGTAACATCTAAAATTTGAAAGATTTCATTCGAATAAATCTAATAAGAGACCCCTCCATTTACTTGATCAAAGAATGATAATTATAAGATTGATTATTTAAAATAACTTAACTACTATATTAACATGAGTCACGGACACTTTCATATCCCTATGGAGGAAATAATGGCCATCGAAGTTAAACTAGCTGATAAGGTGGAGTTGTAGTCATTAATAAAACAATTCAATTATGATGATTCCAAAGGGATGAACTAAAATTTGAAACAGCTTAGTGAGAAGTTGATGAAATACTTGTGCATCAGTCCTAAAACCTATGATACTCTCTCCACCTTCCTCGTCTAAAAAAACATTCCGATTGAAGTCAACTTCAAACCACTTAAAATTCAACAACTTGTGAGCATTCTTGAGTAATGGTTGAGCATGCACACTTAAAGTAGCACAATTCTGTAAAAATTATATACAAACAAACATCGAAATATCCATTTCCGCAAGGTTCTTTTCGATTAGCGATAGACTATCAACGACTACTTCTAAACTCTTTCCGATAAAAAGATGCTGAAAGCAGTCAATCTCTATCAACTTTTAGTGTAGATCCTTTCAAACAGCTATCTCTACTAATTTAAATCGGACGCTTAAACTTTTTTCGAGAAGATCAACAGTTTCAATACATTTGTTGATATTGTAAATAAATTCATCCATTCCGAAAAACGTATTTCTTTGGTTTCTAACAAAGAAGATTTCGAGTACATCCAGAGGATTGAATTTTAGAGATTAATTTAATTTTGGTAGGAGTAGAATAGTTAATTGGAATTGCTCACATAAAAAAGGATAAACATTACTTCCATCTCAGTCCAGACCAATCTGATTAATGTTCACTAGAATGGGGTACAAACCCAGGAGAATAAAAATCTCACAAATTTTATCAATAATGCTTTATTTACTCTGAATAAATTTACATCTTTCACAGATAATGTCAAGTAACTGGCATGTATTGAAAGATTATACAGTTCACTTCGAAAAGAAAAGATGTACCTCTTAGGGGAGATTGAGTCACCACCATCTCTTCGTAACTAACCGAAATACCTTGGATAAAGCTATGTACTTCGAGAAAATAATTAAAACCCGATGCCATTAAGAAGCATCGACCAAAGCAGAACAGTTGAAAAGGTATTGTAGAAATAAAGTCTTATTGATGAACTCAAATTTAAAGAGTAACTAGATATGGCAAGGACAAATTCACCTAACCGCAAGTTAAACAACATCATCTAAACCATCTACGATCACTATCAACAGATCGAAGGTTTTTCATTGCCCATTCTTGAGAAATTTTTAGTCGATTCAGGTATCAGCTAAGACAATCCCCACAAAATAGTCGATACTTTGATAAATAGACGGATGATAAGAGATAAAAACAATATCCATGAAAACTAGTTTAAAGAAATTATGAGGTATCTGATATAAATTGACAAGGAGTTGACCATGTAAGTTCTAGAAGGGTTCATGAAATACAGAAAGACTTTCAAATTTGTAGTGAAGACTCCCAAGGTGAAATCTTGCCTCGAGTCACCTCGAAGTCGATTTGATTCCTCCTTTATGCTGAATACAAGAAGAAACTTCATGGCTAAATATATTGATCGGTCTTATTTTTGATTTTTTATCAAATGATAATAACTACTATTGTTTTAGTCGAGCATATCTAACTGAGAATAGATGATTAAGATAGTTAAACTAATGACGTAATGTTCATTAATGACAGAGTTACATTATGAAGAGAATATCTATAAATTTACAATAAAATCAATTGATTTGGAAGTTCTACAGATACTACCTCGCTGCCTTATACTACTTCTTGTCTATTTTATACGTAATCATCTAACGCGAAGGAATAACTTTCTATCTTATGAATTCACTGGGAGCTGTTACGATTATGCTCAGACATTTGACAATCGACTATTTTTTATAGCCATACTTTTTTTAGACCTTTTCAATGAAACACACCTTGAAGATGTGGCATATATTACTCCTGCTCATCATAATTATCATCGCTTCATCACAGATATTCAGCAACATTTCATGGTCAATTATTGTTTTATTCGTTGGTTTTGGCAACCTCGCCTCTTTCTTTCTTATGCTCTCACACAATCTGTCTCGGATCTCTTTATGTGTTTTTTTAGTAAATGTCATCGCTTTTATGTCTTCAG
>Ga0194117_10004995_pt1 | contig 12290 bp, 7 predicted proteins | sample TA2MahsurfametaG_FD_160579 | JGI IMG/M metagenome (GOLD analysis project Ga0194117, IMG submission 160579) | Freshwater microbial communities from Lake Tanganyika, Tanzania - TA2015009 Mahale N1 surface | ecosystem: Environmental > Aquatic > Freshwater > Lake | place: Tanzania: Lake Tanganyika...
ACCCAGAATAAGGCATCCAGAAAGATTCGATTGCAATTATGGAGTATGCTTTGAGCTATAAAAAAAAGTTAGAGTCTCAAGGACAAAAAATAGATCTCTATTTATTGGGACGTAGTTTAGGAGGAGCAGTATGCGTTTACTTGGCCAATTTGGGCACCTTCAAGCAATAAATAAAAGGACTTATCCTTTAGAATACATTCACTTCCATTCAAGACATGGTTAGAATAATTTTTCCAGTACTTTCATTTGTGCAATTTTTACATCGCAACTTCTGGCCTACGCATTAAAGAATTGCATCAGTATAACACCCCATTTTATTTATCAAATCAATGCAAGACGAGATGGTGCCACTCGAACAAATGCAGAAGCTGATCATGGCTGCAAAACAATCTACTCTCAAAGATGAATATTAGATTGCGAATGGAACACACAGCGTTGCGTGGTAGGCCAATCCAAAAGCTTATTTCAACAAGCTCAACTAATACTTTTCAAAGGTCTAAGAATGATAATCTCTAATTGTTATATGAAAAAATGAATGTATTTTACACAAGAACGGATTCTTTCCTTTTATGTAAAAAGATGTAGTTTCTTTAAATCGATTAAAATATAAGTCGATGATATTATCTAGTGCTTATTGCTGATCTGTGTGAGTTTATATAACTTATTATTTAAATGTCAGGAGAATTGATTTCTTCCCTACAGCACGGAGAACTCTCCAACTCACAAATCCTCACCCATCTCACTCAACTCATCCGAGAGTCAGTCGAAAACAAATCACAACTATAAGGTCTCAACAACATCGAAGTTTTCTCCAACTACCTACGCAAAAACAAATTTGTTTTTCAATAATTTCTAGCAGAAGCAGAACTAGCCAACAAAGTCAATAAATAACATTCATATCTACCCTATATCAAAGCAGCTAGCTAGTTGAAAGCTAAACTAGCCAAAATCGACCAAAGCAGAGTTTATCAAAGACCAGATGTAGTACAGGAACAACAGGCTTTAAAAATAGCAGGCCTAGGCATAGGTTAAACTAATGCCTTCCATCTCAACCGAGTCATCAAAACACTAACAGCAGAACATCAAGCCAAAAGTATAAGATTTTGGGGAAAAATACTTGGATATAGAGATTATTGGGTCATTCAAGGGACCAGCAGCAAAACGTATCTTAGTTAACTGCCCTAAAACGGAGAAAAGTATGGTACAGGAGTGAATACTTACTCTTACTGGGTAGCCAACTCAATTCTCGGAGATTGGACTTAGCTTCCTCTGGTCACACCACAACAGGTGAGTGGTTCTCGTACATTTAAGTAAATTTTCAGTGGTAATCTTTAGAAAGACATCAATCGTGGTAATTCGTTTAGAGGCAAATAAAAGCATTTGGTAATTATGTTTTAACAAAGTTGAAATGTGTGATAGCTAGAATTACTCATAGTTGTGAGTTGGCTCCTAAGGGACTATACAAACCAACTGAATAAAATCCCAACATAATCGATTTTGAAGAGGAATTCAAATTGCCATAAGTGGGTTAATTAAACTCATTATAAGCATGGACACATCTCAATCCAAATATTCTTTTACAAGGACGTTGCTCATATTACATTGATCCAAAACTGAGCGAAGAGCAAAAGGAAGCACTCAATACATAGCTGGCTGAAAAAGATCCAATTATTGAAAGGCTCAAAGGCATCAATGATGATAAGCCTTATGAAGCACTTGGTTTTACAACAAATTGGAGTGTTTCAATCGCTGGATAAACCATTCCCGTCAACCAAATTGGAAAACAATAGGGAACTTCACTCATCTATGGAGTTGCATGCATTCGCAATTTTGTTTGGCCTGGCGCTGTAACAGTTGGATATCGCGGAGGATGGACCAATATCTATGTTGGATACGGTCATCGTCTGAGTCTTCAATACTACGCGATTCGTGAACTGAAGTAGTTGCAAGTGGAAGGTGAATAACGTACTTAAAGACCTGAGCCGAATCCTTCAAAGGCACCTGTTCCTGCAGCCGAATAAAAGTAGTTTTATATTGATATAGAAAAGAATAGATTCCACCTGAGTGAGAAGAAGATTGATGATGATCTAACTTAATTTATTCCAAATATAATCCATATAAATATCAAAGATATCTCTAGTTATTTCTAGATTTATAATATTAATGACAACTCTCAGTTTGTAGTTTGGATTCAACGTACCCAAAAAAGTTATCTATGATGCCCTCATCCATCCCATGTACACAAAATTTTACACAGGACCATCATGCAATACACACGCGCAAGAGCAACAGTCGAACCCAAGTAAGGAGGATAATACACTATCCTCGACGGTAGAATTGTTGGCCGTTTTGTGAGCTTGAGATAAGGGTAGTACATCAAGATGCAGTGGAAATTCAACGATTGGAAATAATATTCCATCGTTGAGATCGTCTTGAGAGATGAAGACGAGGATGAATGTGACGTGTACTTGACTCAAACTGGAATTCCAGCTTCTGAGAAAAAGTAGAAACTAGAATTCGGATGGAAAGAGTATTACTTCCGCGCAATGAATAAAATACTAGGTTATCCTTTGAAATAGTGAAGTGATTAGTATAAATTTGATTAGTTTATAATATTTGTTGATAAGTATGAGTTTTTTCTCGAGTTTTGGAGGCTTTCCTTTTGGAGGATTCAACGGGGGACAAGAAGACAGCGATGGTACAAAGTATAGTATACAGACAGATAAGAAGTTGACAACACAGCTTTCTATAAAGTGCTTGGAGTTTCCAAAGATGCCAGCCAAGAAGAGATTAAAAAGATTTATAGAGAACTCGCTAAAAAGTATCACCCTGATAGACCCAACGGTGATGCCGCAAAGTTTAAATAAATCTCAGAAGCTTATGAGACTCTCTCAGACCCCGAAAAAAGAAGAATGTATGATAAATATGGTCCCAAAGGACCCCAAGCTGGTGGTGACGGTAGTCCTTTTCTTATTTAGATATTTTGAATATGTTTTTCGGAGGTCAAGGAGGAAGGGGAGGACCATCTCAAAAGGCAAAATGTAAACCAACTAAATTGGCTTTAGAAGTTACTTTATAACAATGCTATAACGGGTAACTGCTCAAGATTCCACATGAAAGAACAAGAGCCTGTTAGACTTGCAATGGAAAAGGAGGAGCTGGTGTTCAAACTTGTAAACAATGCAAAGGAAAAGGAAGAGTAGTTCAAATGTATCAAGTGGGACCTGGTATGTATCAGCAAGTACAAAAAGTTTGTGATGTTTGTCGAGGATAAGGTTAAATCGTTTAAGAAAGCAAAAAATGTAAAACTTGTAATGGAAAGAAATTACAAAAGAAATCTAAAGTTGTTGAAGTTCCTCTTGAAAGAGGTTCTTATCATGGAAACCCCGTTACACTTTACGGATAAGGAGATCAATTGGTAATTTTTATATTATACAGCCCGACACACATGCTGGAGATTTGATTTTCGTTGTCCAAGAAAAGCCTCATGATGTTTTCACTAGAAAAGGAACTGATCTCTTTATGAATAAAAAAATTACACTTGTTTAAGCTCTCATTGGTTTTTAGTTCCAACTCAAGCATTTGGACGGACAGTTTTACAACATTTATACTGGTCGTGGTGAAATCATTGCTGATAAATAAAAGAAAACTGTGAGAGGACTAGGCATGCCACATTTCAAGTCACAATCTTAGTTTGGTAACTTAGTTATCACTTTCGAAGTCGTTATGCCAAAAAAAGGAGAGCTTTCCAACTAACAATTAGAGGCATTGGCATCACTTTTACCAGGTAAAGTCAAGTAAAGACCTAAAGGTGATTATGACATGATGGAGGATTTCGATAAATAAGGTGTTAACACAAGTTAAGAAGGAGGTCATAAAAATGTAGAATAAGAAGAAGAGGAGTATGAACAACAAGGTGGTTGTCACGCCCAATGATAATGGTATTTGTTAGGCACTTACACACTGTTATAAACTCCAAAAGCTCTGGAGTAATGCAAAGTTGAAGTTCTAGTCAAAGAATAATATTTTTAATAAATAATCAATTATTTATAACATGTCAACCAACCAAACAAAAAACAGACTCAAAAAGCACATCTATGACGGTCTCTTCAAGGCTGAGCTCCACACTTTCTTCGAAAAGTCACTTGAAGATTGCGGATATTCAGGATTCGACCTCACTAACACTTTACCTAAACCTGAAATCATCTTGAAAATTACCAACACCAAGCCACTTCTTGATGAGAACCAAAGAAAGATCAGAGAGCTCGAATCTTTGATTCAAAAAAGATGGGGATACAAGCCCGACGGTATCCACATTAAAGTTCTCAGACTTAAACAAAAGGGTCTCTGCGCTGCTGCCATGGCTGAGTCAATCAAACTCAAACTTTTGGCTCAAATCCCCGTCAGAGTTGCCGTTTCAGCTGTTATTAAGCAAGCTGTTGACAAAGAAAGAGCTAAGGGATGTGAAGTTATCATTTCAGGAAAGCTTTCCCAACAACGTGCCAAATCAATGAAATTCAAAAAGGGATTCATGATTTCATCTGGTCAAGCCAAGAAGGACTACATTGATGTCGGTGCCAGACACGTCATGTTAAAACAAGGAGTTATGGGAGTTAAAGTTAAAATCATGAAAGAATACGATCCCAAGAACATCCAATGCGCTAATGTGCCTCTTCCCGATCAAGTCGAATTCCTCGACCTCAAGAAGGAAGAAAAGGAGGAAAGAATCACCACTAAAGCCGTCGAACAAAACTGATTTCCTAATTGTACCATTATCCCAAATATTTTATAAATATAATACATGTTTAATATCTGTTTAAAGGAAGATTTATTTGAAGACATACAGCCCTCAATCAATTGTAGATGTATACCAAGTGATGATAAAGGAATAGTATGCGGTAGTTTTATTAGATGAAGTCCGACTATATTCTGGCTACTATAATTTGATTATATGTAGTTTCAGAACTAGAGGGCCTATATTCTCCAGCATTTTCAATAATACCGCATCATACAACCTCAAGTTGTCTTCATACATGGTCTACCCCACTCCATCTCTTAACCTTCTGTATAACTAACAAGACATAGATCATCAAAAATATGCTTCAACCTTTGGGAAAAACAAAAAGAATAAAAATTCAATACCTTAACAAAGATTTCTACTCTGCTTTTGTCTAGTTCTAACTTTAGATCAGTGCCACCCTCATCATTGCTGTATGTTATTTCTTACATAGATGTTGAACGAGCAGCCTTTTTTAAATCGAGTTCTGCGTGTCTTCTATGGCTCTACTAAATTCTGTCCGCATTATTTGAAAGGAAATCACTGTAGATTAGCGTAGTGTAACTATGCCCATTACTATGCTGCTCACTTAACGCATCTTCGAGTAAAAATAAAATAAATAAGGATAACGCCAAAGATATTGACCATAATTATATCGCACATATACACATAACTCAAAATTATCACCAAACCATCATCCAAATCCAAACACTTTTAGATAACACAGCTCATTTAGGCTGCCTACTTTAAATTGGCAAAGAAAGGCTAAGGTTTTATCTGCCTTAAAAATAAAGGACACTAAATGAGTAGGATGAGTAGAGCAAGGTAGTTCCATAGAAGTAAATGGATAAGGATTGGAATTCGATCGAAAAATAGATTTTTACGGAGACTGAGTAGAAGAAAGAAAAACTTGAAAAACAAGTTGAATAGTATAAGAAATCGAAAGTGCAGTAATTTTTGTAAGCGGCTGATAAATTCCTCTCTCGACTTATTTTCCAGTCTTCTTAGTTTGCTTACTGATACTTATTTTATTACTGGCATTCAAATCATTAAAATCTATACTTAAAAATATACCCAAGCTTACTATTCTACTTATTTGCTTTTTAAATGAGCTCTTTCAAATTGCTTTACATTACTAAAGAGTTTTCATACTTCTAAAGCTATTCTCTCTCGTGTTTTTGAATTTCCAGAAGTTACTGATTCTTTTTCTAAGTTAGTCTAGTCTTTCTTTGTTTTTCTTAAAGCTTCGCTTGCTTAATAGATTCCAATTGTTCAAAGTATTGTTGATGGATTCGTTTGCGTCCGTTTTCGTATGAAGTTCTGACTGTTTCTTTACGTATTCTGGCTGCTTGCAGCAAAACCTGTTGATTTTACTTTTCCTCCTCCTAAATACCTGAATATCTACTTGATTTTTCATTTTTATCTTCTTCATTTACAGATAATTTTATGTTTTCTTCTTCAACAGAAGCTATGCCAATTTTTATCTGTTCGACTGATTAGAATTTGGCATAATGGAAGAATTCAGCATGGTTGTCTCTGTGGGTTTACTTTCTAAACAATTATTTTTAATTTTAGCCTAAAAACTGTAATTAAATAATTTTTGAGGCTAATTGTTGATTCGCAAAGTCTAACTTCCATCAACAGTTGAACTATTTTTGTACGGTGATTGATTTTGCTTTAACTGCGTTGTTTTTCGGTCATTTAAAATGGGAACTTTAAATGATTGATTCAATTTGGGCCTAGATTAGCTCTGATTTTCCTTCTTACTTATTAGATTATTCTGAATTGTATTGAGATATTGTATCATTTTGACGTGATTTCTCTTCTGCTTCGTCTTCAGATATCGAATACTATGTAAAGTAAACCTTACCGGTTGACTCCTGCCAACAGTTGTTAATAGCTTCTCTTGAACTCAGTTTAGTCAGTTTTGGTGATTTAGACTATTTCGTCGCTTTCATTAAATGTTTATTCGTCCATCGAATAAATCACAAGTTCTATAATATTAGAAAGAATATTTGTTATCACTAACCTATCTTACAATGAATAATAAGATTATCATTTGGCAGCCAAGTTAAAAATATGATATAGAAAATTGTCACGACCCAGGAAGTTGTCAAATGGGATGCTCAGCTACAACTTACTTCTATTGTGCAAGAATTTTACTATTAGGTTTTGGTTGTCGAAATCGAATCTTGTCCAAAACTACTGTATACTGTTGTTTTATATTAGTGATGTTAGCTTATCTTTTCCCTCTTTGAAGATACACAAACCAGTTTGGTTTATAACGCCGATTTTTTATTACCAACCTCCGAAAAATGAAGACTTACGCACTTTTCCTGTTATTTGGGCACCCTTTAATTGCTGTTCAGTCAATCCAAGGATATTTCTTGCTTGATTACTCGGTTTCTTGCCCATAAGCTGTAGCCTTAAAGTCACGATTTTAGCAAAAAGGTAGTAATAGTGATCCAAAAAGTATTAATTGATAGTTTTGGGATTGACAGCAAAGTAAACATCTTCGGTATCTTTTATTGTGACCTTCATTTTCATCGACCCGCTTTGAGTAGCCGTGAAAAATAGTTTTGTTTTGGTTATATCGTATAATGGTATATTTCTCTAGGCTATTTCTATTGAATTTTATTTGATTTCCAAGAATTGCTCAACCCACATGTTCGTTCCTTTTTTTGATTGCACTTAAACCTCATAGCGTTATTTGTGAGATTTACGCTCTACAGGTAGAGTTTTCAATTTTGCGGAAGGTTGCAGATTTATAGCTTTGAGTTTCAAGGAAGATCCTAAATCTAAAGGGTAAAAAGGGTTTGATTCACGGTCTTACTTTGAATTTATAGGCACAATAGGCGATTATTGAGGCCTCTGAACTTAGATCACATTGACCTTGCCGTTATACGTAGGCACTGAATCATCTTATGAAGATGAGCTTGGTCCAAACTATTTGAGTTTATTTTTGGTAAGCTCTTGTCTATGTGCCATTCTTTCTGCCTTGTATTTTTATCTTTCTATTTGAAATTTATCATCAGTTTTTTGGTTAGAAGTTTTAGTTGAAGTATTTGTCTTGGTATCTTAGATATTCTCAGCAAATTTTTGCATTTGGTTTAATTGTTTTTTGGGTGTTTCATCTTCAGAGTCTGAACTTGAGGAAAGTCCCTGTTCCTTTTTCAAAAGAACCTGAGCTTGTTTTTTTCTGGCATTGCGTTCGGCAAGGTATGCAGCTCTCTGTTTTTTGAACTAAGCATCAGGTTTTGAGACTTCTTGAGTGAAATTAAACTCTGTATTTTCCTCCATTTCTGGATCTCTAGAGAAAAGTTACTTATAATAAATTATTATCCAATAAAGCTAATTAATGCGGTTACATCATCCTCTGATTTAAAATTATAAACTATCTCAAATAGATTATAAATCTACTATTCGAATCAATTTTAGTCATCACTTTCATCTGAGATATTTTCTTCTCTTACTGTGCCCAATTACTCTTTAACGCTGTATCTCCTCTTTATCTTTTAGATATACTCCCTCTATCTGATTATGTAGTCTGTTAGTTTGTTTCTTTTTTCGCGCCCATAGTCAAAAGCAGGCTATTCAGTCTCATCTCTCAGCCAAGCGAGTAATCTATTGAAATTTTTGCTTATTTACTTTTTCTAGTTCTATATCTTTTTGTTTTTCGTTTCCCTCTATCTCCTTGAAAATTATGTGCCTTCTTTATTTTTGAGTAAATTAATCAAAGCCCATCTACCCTTTTCTTAGATTTAGTCTTCGTTATGACCCATAGCTCTTAGTCTTTCCCTTGAGCTTTAACAGTTGAGTTTCCTCAAATCTGAGAGTGCTAAGCTCTTCTGTTTTTCAGCTCTTTCCTCCATATCTTCTCTGGCTGTTCTTTATTTCTGAGGTTTATTGATGTAAGAGTAGCCTCCTCGGCCATTGGTGGGATCTGCAAATCCATTAATTTCAATTTTAGATGCTTTCTGTTTATATTTCAAATACGAATCAGTAAGATACCAACTTGTTAATTGCAGTTGTTCCCTAATAACTCTTGCTATAGCAATTTTTTCTGGAATATCAAAGTATCTTCTATTGAACTATTTTAGCACATTTTTCATTTTTTCATTTGAACGAATATCAAAAATACCCACCTATTTTAGTTAACACAAAGATTTCTGCATTCTTTAATATAAACAAATATCTTAGGGTGTCAATTGTTGTTCACTTTGAGCTGGCACTTCATGAACTATCTTGAAATTCTTAGAATCCTTAGATATCGCATTGCAGGATTTTAAAGCCTTTCTAAGTGAATTTTAAGTCTATCCTTTAAAGGTTAGCTTCAACTGGTCGAAATTTACAGATTGATACTATTTGAGATGCTTTACTATGTAAGCTCTCTAATAAGCTAATTTGAAATCTGTATGCTGTCTCGATCCAGGGCAAAATACTTTTTTGCTTGGTTACATTTGTCCTGAAACATAAATATTTTATATTTTTCTTAAAACCCATTTTTTGCCATCCCGTACCAAAAGATAATCTCGAGGATTTGGCTTCTTTTTAACGATCGGAATAGTTCCAAGATTACTTTACATAACTGTAACTCCTGGTCCATCAGGTAGACCAATTACCTTCCCTGTATGTTTAGGTTCCCAATAAAACTGTTTACCATTCTATCCAAATGTATCCTTGATGATTTTTCTCCAGAGATCAGCATGTTTTATATAGCTAAGTGGCTTTTCCTTCCTTTGCCTATCTCTTTACTCCTCCATTTATTCAAAACTTTTCTGATTGAATACTTACTGCCTCATTTTATCTATAATCTCCAAATAGTTAACTTGAATGAACATGCGTTCACACATACCTACATTGCTCATCAAAAGAGGAGTCTATTCAATATACTCCACAATGATAAATTACCCTTTAGTGCATGATAGATCTTCCTTTCTCACAAACTTTTCATTTGATTACTTCATCTATGCATTTATAACGAGACCATTTGGTTTAATTTTTCTATTTTTGTGATAATGAACCTCGATTCTGGGACTTACATTTTGACTTAAATGGTCGTGGAAAGGGAAATAATGTCTATGATAGTTACTAAACACATCTTCCTCAAGCGTAAATTTTACGAACTCATATTTCGTAGCAATCTATGAGTGTTTGATAGGCTACCGGGAAATATTTTTAATTTAGGCGTTAATTTTGGCCTCAATAGTAATGTTTTATTATTCTATCTACCCTATTCCTCCCCCAATTTAACTTGCTCCTCCAATTACTGAAGGCTTGCTGAAGTTAGCTCCAGAATACAATGATTTTTCACCTACATTTGGTTTGTTTTTATTTGCTTCTGCCAGTCTTGCTCGATACTCATTTTCTTGCATAAGCTATTTTTCTCTCGTAAGAATAGTGTGTAGTTTGGGTTGAAAGAAATGCGGATTACTCAAGTTAAGCTCTAGTCTATCATTTTCCTCTTGTGATTTTTTGTATTGCTGATTGATAATATCGTTGTCCATATGTGAGTAATACTCAATGATACTCTTAGCTAAGGCTTCACCAGATTTTACTTTTGTCTAGAATTGATCTTCCAACTTTAATTTAGAGAGAGATTTAGATGATTTCCCTGGTCTTTTGAACTGACCAAAATACTATTTTTCTTTCTTCTCTTAGACTTATTTCTTAATATCTTTATTCTTTATCTCTTGAAAATCTTGTTGCGACTCTTAATCACTTTCTATGTCTTAAATCGTGTAATATTGCCTTTCTTTTTGCCTTACTTAAGCATGTAGTCTTTTCAAAAAGTTCTCACTCTTGAGAGGGTTATTAACAATCTAGTAATCAATTTTCGCGGGCTATTCATATTTATAAAACAGGAAATAATTACCCTTTGATTGCCCTCTGTCAATTATATAATCCTAAAGTTCATTTTCATTCATATTTGCCTCCTGATTTTAAAAGTGATATTATTCATCTTTATTTTGATAATTCTTCAGTATTTGTTCCAGCTACTGAACGTTGGAAGTTGATTTAGAAATCAGAACACCCGCTGAGGTTTTCTGGGTTTAGGTTTTGCCATATATGTGACGGTCAAATACCCTATCAATGAGTCTGCGCACTTTAGAATTGGTAGTTAAATACATATCGCTCATCCTCAAAACTGGTAGCTTTATCTTTGAGCTGGACTATTGAATGTATCCCAAAACTTTGAATTTCATTGGTTCAATAAGCTCCATTTATTTATCCTTTTTCCTCTTTTCCTCCTCCTCATAGTCAAAATCGATGTTGTTATCCTCGCCCCACAAGTATTTAAACCGATTATCGCTGGGAACTTTAAGATTATTGAGAGCTTGTTCCTGAGATGATTTCCCTTTTTTGGGCTTGCCGAACTCTAAATCTATCTGTTCGAAATTGTTAAGCGAACACCGTAGTTCTTCGTCGATAGCATCTCGGACTTATGGATCTATGGAGTTGTAATCCTGCACTTGGAGAATATCTGAAAACATGAATTCAATAGAGATATAAATTGTATTTTATAAATACTAAATGCACCAATTTTATGAATTGACCCTCTCAAGTTGCCACAACAATTATAAAAATTTAACTATAACACATCCAAGGCTTTTGAACGTCCAAGATGGAATTTTTCTAAAGTTGTCTGATGATTGTTAATTTTATCCAAATCTAAATTTTTAAAAATATATTTTTTTTTTAGTGTATTTTCTACCACGTTTACAAAATCCAGAAATATCTTTTTATTATATATTTTTATGGGTGCAGTAGCAAAGGCTCTTATTCATAAGAGTGGCACTGAGTCCCTAAACAACCAAGGTTCACAATCTTTCTTTGATTTCAAGGTCAAAGATATATTTGGCAACGTTGTTGACTTCAAAAAATACAAAGGAAAGAAAGCGATCCTGGTAGTTAATGTGGCATGTAAATGAGGATTGACTTCTTCAAACTACAAACATTTAACCAACATGCACAACTAGCTTGGAGACAAAGGTTTTGAGCTGTTAGCTTTTCCCTGCAATCAGTTTTTCAATCAGGAAAGCGGAAGCAAATAAGAAATTGTAGAGTTTGTGAAAACTAAGTTTGGCTCTAAATTCACTTTATTTGAAAAGGTAGAAGTCAATGGGCCTAACACGCATCCTGTTTATCGTTATCTCCGTTATAATAGCTAGCTGTATGATAAACAAACTAAATAGGCAAAAGTGATTCCTTGGAACTTTTCTAAGTTTTTGCTGAACGAAAAAGGCGAAGTGGTGAAATTTTTCCAACCTGGAGATTAGATTAGTGAGATTCGTCAGGCAGTTTAAAAATTACTCTGAGTTGAAAGCTAAAGTATTAAATGAAGCGTGAGCTTTAAATTTAGGGTTCAGGCTGATGATTTACTAAGCTTTTAATTATACTTAATAAATTTCTATACATCAGTTTACAATACCTATCAATTCTCATCACTTTAAGATTCTGATTAGTTTTTTCCTCTGTGCCTTTGTCCCTTGAAAATTGTTTTGTCTTTAAT
>Ga0194117_10004997_pt1 | contig 12289 bp, 6 predicted proteins | sample TA2MahsurfametaG_FD_160579 | JGI IMG/M metagenome (GOLD analysis project Ga0194117, IMG submission 160579) | Freshwater microbial communities from Lake Tanganyika, Tanzania - TA2015009 Mahale N1 surface | ecosystem: Environmental > Aquatic > Freshwater > Lake | place: Tanzania: Lake Tanganyika...
AAAAAAGTTAATAAAGGAGAGAAAACTTGATTTTGCAGAAGCTAGAATAAAAATGTGGAACACAAACTAAAAGTCCCTAAAATTTTAACAAAACTGAATACTTCATACATACTGAGATCGGTCCATATAAAGTCTACAAAAAATACAATAAATAAGGCCCAATTATGAACGAGAATCCCTCAGTGAGCAGTACGAAAGGTAAATGGCATTGTCTGTGTGAATTTTAGTAGAAAAGTGGAATAGTCTGTTCTCATATTATAAAAGTGCTGCTTCATTTGGGCGAAGATTTCATGAACAATCTACACAAGAGATGGTTGATCAAACCTGAACAGATCACTAATCGTATCCGTAATTTTCGGTATGTTGGAAAATTTTCAGCGTTGAGATCGAAACATAAGATTAGAGTTAAGGGATACAAAGGGATGAATCGAAACAATTTATTTGGGAATTATAGTAAGGAATACTAACCTGACATGATGTCTACTACTGTTGATGGCGAAGATACTGAAAATAAAAGTTCTGAAACGGATACAAAATCTGGATACCAAGATAGTGAGTATATGAGCCAGGAGAGTTCCAACTTGTCCCCACCTATAAATTATCAGAGACAGAAACCTTTTAAAACATCTTCAAAAATTCACTACAGTAAAACTGGTTTAAATAAATTTCATGTTAAAGAGATGGACGATTAGAAGTAATAGTAGAGTTTGTTGGATATTCAAGAGATAGACTAAAATTATGAGGACTAGGATATTTGATATTTCTACCTTATACTCAATACTCGATTATAAAAGATGAGATGATTTAGCTCTACTATTAAATTTTCAATCAATCTAAATTAATATTTATGGGTGTACTTATTGGATTTCGAATTGTTAATAATCAATCAAGTCATTTGGACAAATATTAAATTAATAAAGTGTGTAAATGAAGAACCACAAGCGCTATGTTTCATTGCTCCAGGATACTAATAAAAACCATCAACAACACCATCGCTCTTTTTCATATACTCGGTACTACTAACTCGATCTAGCCATCGCAAAAATAATAACAATCCACATATCAACTACCTTAGTCCCAATCCATTCCCCACTGATCACTTCACTCTCCCCATGTCGACCGAGTTCAATCGAGAAACCAAGTATCGTAAAAAAAACGGGCAGAAAGAAACCATAGGTCTTAATAATAAACCTAACAAAAACACCAAATCAAAGTAAAAGTAGTCAATAGAGCGGAAAAAAAAGTACGAGAAATACGAAATCAAAGAGAAAAAGTAGAAGAAATCTTCTTAGAGATAGTAAAAGTATCAGAAACGAGGTAGTCGAGACAAAATAAAAGGCAACCTTCCCACAGACAGAGAGTTAAATGAAAATAGTAGGGACAAGAATCATAGTAAATCAAACTAGATGAAAAGAGAAAGTTATAGGGGAATCAAAAAGGATAAAACAGGCTAGAAAGAGAAGAAAAGAAGTAAAAGAAAAGTTAACCTAGAGTAAGGCGAAGGTGTTAATTGGTAAGAAATAATCATAGAATATGGAGACTACCTTTCAGTACAAGAAATTGGGGAAATCAAATAGTATAAATGGATCTACTTTCTTGGCAAAATAAAGTAAAGAAAACAAAATGGCTCTCAAAAATAGAGAAATTCGTTATTTTTAGCTTAAAATAAACTCGTGGGCAAGGTTTCTTTTTAGTAGAAATTGAACGTGATAGGAATTTTATCCGAAGATCGAGTGAAGAGTTCAAGTGGCATGTAAAGTAGAAATAACAACGACGAAGAGTAATTGTAATGTGAAATAGTGAATTTTACAAGTATGAAATCGGTGATCACATTGCCTACCGCTATGAAATCATTGAGTCCATCAACTAAGGTTCTTTCGGGGAGGTAATCAAAGTCTACGATCATAAAAAACGATAGTTCTTAGCTTTGAAGATCACCAAAAAATCACCTGAACTCGTCCAACAGACTTTCCTTGAGATTACCATTCTGACTCACCTAAAATAAAAGGATAAGTCAAATCTGAATGGGATAGTGAGGATCAAAGACTTTACAATCTTTAGAAATCATATAGTAAATATCAAAGTATTTAGTGTATAGTATTTGAACTCCTTGATGGTAATCTCTACTAACTTTTGGTTTTTAATAAGTATAATGGATTGAATTAAGAGGTTGTTAGATTTTTCGCTCTACAAATCCTGAGCTCTCTCAACTTTCTACAAAAAGAAGGTATTATTCATTGTGACATCAAACCTGAAAATATTGTTATGAAAAAATGGGGCAAATCAGGAGTAAAGCTCGTAGATTTCGGGTCGAGTTGCTTTGAGGGTAAACAAATCTATGAGTACCTTCAATCACGATATTATCGGGCTCCCGAAGTAATGTTAAAAACTCGATATTCTTTTCCTATTGACATGTGGTCATTTGGGTGTTTGATAGCTGAGCTGAAAATTGGAGAGCCTATTTTTGCAGGAACAAGTAACATTGAACAACTTTTGTATATTTCAAACTCAATAGGTCTTCCAAATGCTCAAGATGGCCCTCATTCTTAAAAGTTTCTAAAATCTAAGGAGTTTTAAGAAATTATTAGTTTGGATTACATAGGAGACTATAGAAAGGTGGTCTAAAAAGGATAAAATATGGAAAAAAACCACTTTTTTTCGAGATGCAAGTATATCAAAAAATGCATGAAGACTTTTAGAGAAAGATTGATTTAAAGTAAGGGTTTCACTCAAGGAGAAAATAAATTGTATAACTTCTTGATGAAAATACTTGTGTGGTAACCTGAAAAAAGATTAAAACCTGAATAAGCATTACAAGATCCTTGGATTTGTGAAGATTTGCCTTCTGAAATCAAAGAACTCTACACTATAGTGAACAGTGTGGAGTATAAAAAGAAGCCAAGTGACAAAAGTAACTAACCAAAAAGTAACTCAAAATTTAGAAAAAGTGAGAAGAAGAGTGGTAGAAAGGCGAGGGGAAGTGAGTAGTTGAGATAAAAGTATGCTCCTTTTGCGAATGGTAAATGAAGTTCTATTTCTAAGAATCTATTTATAGTCTATAATTTTTATATTCAAATCTTCGAAAGTTAGTAAAAATTTTGAGTTTTTCCTATTCTGTGAAGATCACTTTGCTTTATAACTTCTACTAACAATAAAATGAAATAGTCACTTTTGGTCTTACTGAAACAATAAATATAAATCATTTTTAATTGTCTAACTTCTATGCTTCGTAGTCTTTATCTTAAAGCTTAGTTCTGATCACGACTACATTCGGGTTACCATTACTTAAAATTCGCTCAACCATGTTTAGAAAACGAATCTGATAGGCTGCCTTTGTATTAATAATTTATGAGATCTATTTATAGAGAGCTGCACATGAGACCTGTGAGCGATAGTTGATAAGCATGGCCTAACAGCCGCGCTTTGTTTAGGCTACAGTTTGCAATGCTTCCTGGATCTCTTTTGGAAGTATAATCTCTAATTATGAATTCATGTACATTTGAGCGAGGTGATTTAAACATAGATTCCCCAATAGCTCACTATATTGTTTATTTGTTCTGCTAACTTCTTACTAACCAAACTCCGATTTTCAATGATATTCTGCAGGGTATTTTCACCAGCTACACTTCTTAACAATCCTTCAGCTATCTCTTTTACTCCTTATTGAGTACGATGGCTCCCCATTCTGTAGGCTAGTTTGAGGCAGTCAGTCACACGATAGAAAATCACAACGTTGGCTTCGAACTGGACATTATCTTTGCTAATACAGAATTGATGATATTGTAATAAATGTGTTTGCTGGTTGATCTACAAAATATTTTGAGATATAGGATTTATAACATGCAAGCCTGGTTAAAGGGTCTTTTTGTATCTCCCCCATTATTGTAAAAGACCCTTGCTTTGCACTTATTGCTTAAAGAGAGGAGCGTTCACACAACAGCAACAATTACAGAAACAACAAGCACAGAAAATCTTGCAAGGTGTACACATATTCCCGAGCCAGCTCAAAAATTTGGGATAGCAGTAGTCTTTATCACTGTCTGACTGGCCTGCTATGAGATCGATATTTGATTACTGTCTTATGGAATAAGTGGCCTTATCTACTTTGCTGGCAGTGTCGATTTCATCAGGTTATGGATATCCCTGAGACATGAGTAGTTTTTTGAGAGGAGAAGCTGATATTTCGGCGATTGATTGATAGTATTTTTCGGATTTAAGTGAGAATTCCTCTTACATAGATTTAGTAGTTAAATAAACTCTATAAATTATTATTGGATATATAGGAAAATTGATCCTTCATATACATGAAAATTATCAAAGTGTAATTGGGATGAGCACTCATCTCAAAAACATTTGTTGCTAGATTGGCACATGATTGACGATAGTCCTAACTACCCGAATTTCTTGCTTTTGGACCGGCTTTTCATACTTTGGACGTTGCGACTGACGTACATTGCACATCAATTTCGCAAATTCGTTTGGGTTCAGAGGTGACTCTCTTACATTTATTTTTTTGTTTACTATCAGCTATGCTGTTTTATTTTACACCTTAATCTAAAAATGGGCTACTGGCTAAGAGTGTCTGTGAACGAGTGCAAAAGGAGGTGTCTCAGTCTCATTGGTGAGAGAGAACATGTTGTTGATAGTTTTAGGTTTACTCTATTTTTGTTGAAGATGGTTAGATTTGTTAATTGGGTAGGCAGCAAATATTTTATGTTTCCGGGTTTATCTGTCCAATAAGTGTTAGTCTTTGCCCTTGAGCAGTTATATAGGACTGATACCTCCGATCTTGCAACCTTGATCTTTCTTCCTCTCCGAGAAAATCCTTTTTCTAGAGCTGTTGGATCTCTCTGATTTCCCATCATCTACTTTGGGGATACTTCTCCGTTGTTAAATATGATTGTTGGTGTGATCAATAACATATTGATATTTGGATTATTAGTCAACAGAGATATGGAAAGGGACTTTCTAGAAAGTGGGAGCTTCTTTATTTTCAAAAAGTGCGTTGTGGAAAATACTATATCTTAAATGTGCGGGTTATATTTTTTAGCTGTTTCTTTTTTATGCTTACATCACGCTATTATTAATTATTATTTAGGTTAAACTTAGCTTCTCAGGTGTGTTATCTTCGTCCTCAGGAAGATAGCTTGTAATATTTTAATATAGTTATTTTATAGAAGAAATGGGGTGACATTGTATATGATTCAAAAATGATTTAGATAGTTTTATTGTGTCATGGACAAAGCCACTAGAAAATTTTAGGAAAAAATAGAAAACATCACCAAAATACAATATAGAAACTACAGAAAACATTAACCTCCCACTCTCTTTGACCCACAAACGTCAGAATTACCACCCATTGTTAACTCACTCACCTCATCACGAAAACAAAATACTCTCCAGATACCTCTGTCAACTATCCTGTGTTCTAACAACAGGAAATTGGACAAGTAATACGATACAATAATCAACCAAACTCTATCGAAGTTCAAAAATCAAAAGATAAACAAGATCATCTTTGCAAATCCACCCAATCGTTTGGGTAAAAGTTACTATCGCAATAATGAATTTAAGACTATCGAAAGCTGGTCCTTTCGAAACGAGAATGAGTAGAAGTAGAGAAAGGAGAGTAAGAGGAAGAAGTAGTTTGAAGACTATCTCAATGGTCACAGCAAAAAGATCAAGTACAATAGGTAGTGCTATAAAAATATGGCTTCCGCGATTATAGAACAGAAGAATACGAACTAATAGTAGCTTGATGCAATGTACTTCACAGCTCCCGATCAGCTTGAAAAATAGCCCATGCCCTTTAGTAGCCGGAGAAGCACCAAAAAAACGGCAAACGAGAGAAAGAGTTCACTGCATGGGAGATACAGTCCTTGGAAATAATAGTAGAAATAGTAGTAAGATTTACTAAACTGGTACAACTGATTTTTTAATAATGACACTCAATCCCACTGTTTCTGCATCGAGTAACAAGCAAGAGTTAAAGTATGTATAGTTTACATTTAAAATATATATAAGTAATGAACTGGAGTAATAAAGTGGACGAGCGCACAAAATAAAAAATAGAACTGCTATACCGCGAGTTTGATAGATTTATTGAGTAAAACCATAGCACATCGAGTGCCGAGGATGTAGGCATCGTCAAGCAGTGGTCGAATTTCAAACAGCTTATCGACAAAAATCCAACTGACTTCTAATCTATGCATCAGTATCTCAACAGGTTGACGCTGGAGGAAAGAAATTAATAAAAAATACAAAAGAAGTATAGTGAGCCTGTCCGTAAAAGCAACGGGATGGTGGTGGTTGATATAGACAAGAATAAACTCAAGAAATTGAGTGCCGAAATCTCGACTCTGGTTTGCAAAAATAACAAGTAGATATTTAGAGTATTATGATTATTCTTTGCTCAATTTACATTTACAGCTGAAAAAAATCAGCAGAGACAGACAGACCAACGATGGAGGTTTGTTGAATATTGATATAATATCAAATAAACACATACACTATTTTATTTATACATGAACCCGATCCACAGGATAGATTTGACGCAGATTAGCAACAATCATGCTACCGATTAGCAGCCAATCACTCTGCACTACGGACAGCATTTCACCACGCGACAACATCAGAGAACATACTCACACTATGCCACCGCAGCATCAGAAATTATCAACCCTCAGGACATGCATAAGCTAGCCAAACATGAACAACTTCTGTTCTAAAATCACAATAATGGTAAGAAAAAGCAAGAGGAGAACATAAAATAGAGAAATATTTCTGTTCATAAAATATTGACGATAAAGTAGATAAAGTAGGCAAGTAGAAATCGAGAAAAAATGGTCCAAAATGCTCATTCTTTATAAATTTGCCAATCAAACTAAAAAACAGGACGGATAGAGCTGGGAGGTAGGTCTTCTAGCAAAAAAATCCAGCTGAGCAAGCACCTCGAATATCATAGTCAAGATCTGCTTCCATATTGATCTGTATTAATATCTTTATGTTAATCAATAATCTTTTCTTTTGGTATATAATCTAACTATGCAAACAGATTTTATAATCGATGAATAAGTTGGTTATAATCGCTTTCTTAATCCCTCTTCTCTACGCCCAGTGCTCGAACTTCTGTGCTAGTACTACCTCCTGCAACAAAAATTCTTCGGCATATGCGTGCACAGCCTGTCCTTAGAATACTACACCTTACTTCTTCTCATGCCAGCAACCATCGACCATGACCACTATTCCATTTGTGATCATAACAGTAATAGTTACTTTGGTGCATCTTTTCATGTTGTTTGTGGGAATTGGAGTATACCACAATATCTTTTAGAATCTGCAACTTGCTACTCTCATCACTTGGAAGTATGGATTTGAAGGTGGGACTTCTGTAATGCAGGGAACTAATCTTGCAATCCTCAGTAATAACAGTTTTACTAATACCTACGGAGCCCAATTTTTTATATTTATCGTGATCTTAGCGGTATTCTGGATGATGACGATGATGCCTGATCGCTATTCGCATAACTCGACAGCCATTCTGATTCGCAGAAAGAAGATCATTTTTCCAATACGTCTGATAACCTTTCTCTATAACATGCTATTTTATTCTTGCATGGTGTAGATAACAACAACTCAAACTAATAAATCATTTGATGTGTTTTCCTTTGTGTTAGCAATTATAGCTATTATAGTAATACTTTTCATCCTGATTGGAATTGGAGTGACTAGCAACTGGAAACGATTCTAAGTTGAGGATCCTCACTACTACGTACTTCTGTAAGAAATGATCTCTAAGAAATGGTATGCCAAAAATAATATCCTCTTCTCTCTCATCCTACGAGGGATCATCATTGTAGCCTTTACGACTCTTTTCCAACAGCCATAGATCGCAGGTATTATCATGGTGATCACACAAATCGGTTACGCTCTATACATAATCGCACTGATACGTTACACAAAAATCCGTTACTTTGTATTCATTGTTTTAGGTAATATCATTATGATTGGAATTATTCTTGTTTCATTTATCGGAGCAGTTTCAACGATTAGTTCAAGTGTTTGGAATCAACTCAGTTCGGCATATGTGGCCATGCTGGTGATACTTGCTGCTATATTTTTTGGAGCGAATACTAGTTAAATGGTGGCTAAGAAGGATATCATCACGAAACAAATCAAATCTTTTTATGCGAGATTCATAATTTGTGAGAAATCATAGGAAACAGTAGCGATGACCAAGTACGACTAGCACAGGCATCGGTAGCGTGTAGCTGAGTTCAAGACAAATCTGTTATACCGTAAACCTTTGACAGGTAGCAAGACAGTTTAAATCGAGCTAACGCCTGGTTCTGCTAAAAAAGTTACTAATTGATTATGCTCACTCTGTTCTTGGACTATGTTAAGTATAAGTGAAAAATATCAATTTTTAATCTTCTTCTCTTCCTTTACTAGCTTAATCATGCTATCCAAAATATTCTTTAGTTCGTCGTTCTAGTGCTATAGTCCAGTTATGTGACCACGCCATTCTAGTTTTGATTATTGTATTTTTTAGCGCATCTTTATTATCACCTCCTAGAAAGAATTCTAACATTTTAAGAGATTTTTGCTAGGTTGGGCTGTATACAGTGACTGCATTTTGAAGAAGAAACTTTTGTAAAGATCTTCTAACTCTTGGGCATACGCTCTCCAAGTATTGATAATTTTATGCTGTTCTTGGATAATTTTACCCATCTCTGCCACTATATTTTTACTTGAATTCTCTTTAGTCTGTTTAATTACCTCTTCAAAATCCTCACTACATGCCTCAATAGCGTTGATCAGATCTCCCAATTCCTCATATTCTTGTTTGACTATCATATCAAGCTATCTGATGATATTCTGTTTCCATTCTTCCATTTCAAGCACCTGATTTTTGATTACCTTATCACAGATGGTAAAAGTTAAAATCTGTTCGTTTTTGTATGCTGATTAGTTTGTATTATTCTCAGTGTATTTCTTATTAACTGATCGCTTCTTTCTGTTGTCAAACGATTTTACACTGCTCGCTCGTGAATATATATTCTTTCTCCCTGATACATCTGCGCTGCTCTTCCCATTCTACTTGTATTGAGATGTTGGAGTTCCTTTTCTGAGTTACTTTTCAAGTTGACTGACTTTTTCACGTAGATACTGTATCTAAGACTAGTATTTACGCTGCAAGTCGACTTCAACCTGTCTGATATTCTCCTGGCTTGTATTACGTTCGACTTCAAGCTATTTAAAGTTATTTGTACTTCGATATTTAGCAATTCAATTAGATTTGTAGCCTTACTAAGTGCCAGATCTTTCATTTTGTTTTAGCTTAGTAGATTTTCGAGTGTGGGTGAAGAGTATCTTTAGATGGTTTCTTAATCTGAGTATTATTGTGTCTGCATCTAAGGTTCTTATCTGCGATTATAATCGATAAACACTTAAATTTATTCAATAGCCACATGCGACCAGCGTTGCCTAATAATCCTTAAAACACCCCATCGACGATGGTAAAACCTCTCAAGCCACTGATTTACAACTTCCTTGTTAGCGAAAAACCAGGTAGCCTCTAAAAATCTCTGTAAGATTTTGATATCAACTTCTATAAATCATTTAACAGCCAGAAACTGTAATCCAAAACACATTCATTTTTTAAGCCAACAATCCAGTCTAAAAAATTGATTGATTAGCCGAAATTTATGTTATCTATCGAGAGGAAGAAGATAAAAATTATGAATGGAATCAGTCAAAAAGCCAGCTCAGAAAAACCCAGTAGAAATTCTTATAGAGGTAGCAAACTCAAAACTATGACCAAAACAATTGCAAATTTTGAAGAACAAGAGGTCACAACTCGGAAACTGAAAGAAAGACCAATTTAGTCACAATAACATAGTTGTATTATTTTTCCACGCAAATCAAAACAGCCTAATCTCCACTTCAATCTGAGGCATGTTATAGAAACAAGAAAAAACTTTAATATATAGTTTAGCCATGCTTAAAACATACAAGGTTCAAACTTTGCTTACTATCAGTATTTTTCAAGTCAAAAATCATCTCTTCCTAAAACACAAAGAGGCAGTAGAGAAAAGTCAAACAAAGCTAGTCCTTAAAAAAGATTTATTTCAACGACGATGGCGATGAGAGCAAAGCCTATTATGTAACATTTTTAGAACCTTTGATGATATTCTATATTGACATAGTCATTATTTTTTATATAAAGCAGTGACTATCATTTACAACCATTTATGGCAAATCTACAGATTTTATGCATGTCTTAACTGTTTATTGCTCCTTTTAAACTTTCAACGCTCTGTACCTTCTATCCGCGTACAGTCACCAATAGCACACTTTCGACTGATTAAAATTCCAGAGGAGTCATATCCAAAATTAATGTTTTTTCGTACAGACCCACCAGCATCAAAGCATCGATTTCTCCGACTGTCAAACTACGATCTTAGTTTTTAAGCTACACAGTCTACTCATTAGTAATTTCATTATAAAAGCAGTCCAACTTTGGTACAGAAGTAGAAGTCAAAGCCTTTCTGATAGCTAAGTACAAAGGTTCGACTAAACTAAGATGTGGTTCTGCTAAAATAAAAGTCTCTATGTGTAACTCTAAGTAATGTCTTTTGCTATTTTCAATAATGAGCTATTTAAATCCTTTGATTTCTTTGTTGATGAAATGCAATTCCAATAGTTATTGCAGGTAGACCATTATATCCGTCTGCTATCTGCTCAACTTACGCATAGATGATAGAAAAACATGGATTTTCGGCAATAATGGTTCGCCTTAAGTAGCCGAAGAGATCTTCAACTTGATACCTGTGTATATCTCGCATTTGCCGTGGTCAATACTGATGTAGGATGATCCTGCCAAATTATCAAGTACAGAGCACATGGTTTACGATGTTCTTCTCATTGTAGGTGTGCGTCCATCGAGTCGAAGTCCTTGAGAGAGTGCTACTTTTACAAATTATTTTTCTGAGGGTGAGAACTAATACATTTATTATAGAGTTAAAGATGAAAGTGATAAAAAGAATCATTCGATTTGAAATTTGGCCATAAAAGATTACCTCATCTACCTCGATCTATTTATCCAACTATCCCGCAGCTTACCACTCTCAGCACGAGGCATAGATTTGGGTGGTGATGAAAATAAATACTTTCGGTCTTGGTTCATGCCAGCTAAAACTTGTTTCTTTTTAAAACTTTTAACCTCATTTTTTGATAAAGAGTCCTACATTTTGCCGATGGTATCTTACATACCACCTAGCTCATTGATTTTTTTAGCTATAACATCCGTATGTTTATCGAAATATTCTTTAGTGTTGGTTGATGGCCCTTTGGGTTGTTACAAAAATATGAGTTGGGTTTTTAGGTAGCTTTAGTGTTAATTATCAATCACGGGTCTTTGTATAGCAAAGCGAACATTATTCATAAATGGCTTGGTATTAGCTGTAAAATCTTTATGTGAATTATTTTCTGCGAATTTTTTCTTGGCCAACTCGATTCTTTTCTTTTTCTATTCCGATTCCTTATGTTCAGTCCGATCAACTATTTAAATATAAGATTTAGCAAGTCTATGTTGATTGAAATTGTACTTTTCTTCGCAACCCAGTGTATTCCTCATGAGTGAATCCGTAAGACTGTTTTCTTTGGGTATTTACAATTTTGATATTTTTGCTTGTGGAGGTTGATACAATTCTTTTGAAACAGGATTTGTTCTATAATTCTCTGGTGCATAGGTGTTGTACAATCTAAATGTAATGATGGATACTGTCTGTCAATAAACTGCAACTCATTCTAAAACATCAGCCTGTCTTAATTATGTTCCAATGCGGAGACCAGTTGTTCTATCAAGGCGTTATTGATGGGAAAGTATGAGGTATTTTCTAAATATGCTCTGCTCATGTGTTTAAAAAGTTCGATTATAAAATTATTATCGCACTGTACTAAATTGTCCGATTATGATATCTGATGACTTGGTTTGCTATTTCTTTATTTTGAATAGAATGTTTATCTAAACTATAATACTTTGATCTTTTAAAATGTAAGTCGTGAAACAACTTGGAACACTCATTTAACAGGCTACTAGTGATTGTCATTCGGAACCACCCAAAGAACTCTACCAAAAGATACTTGGGATCATCAATACACGTGTAGATATGTACATCTATCATCATATCCAGGCCCAAACATACCATCAATGCAGTCTCCAAACGACTCACCATCAAAAACAAAAAAGTGCTTATCTACTGTTTTGAACTTCTGTAGTATCCCC
>Ga0194117_10004998_pt1 | contig 12287 bp, 8 predicted proteins | sample TA2MahsurfametaG_FD_160579 | JGI IMG/M metagenome (GOLD analysis project Ga0194117, IMG submission 160579) | Freshwater microbial communities from Lake Tanganyika, Tanzania - TA2015009 Mahale N1 surface | ecosystem: Environmental > Aquatic > Freshwater > Lake | place: Tanzania: Lake Tanganyika...
CCCCACCACTAATTCAAAAGAATACTGGAATGGGTATAAAACTAGCAAAGTAAATTGATAGTCCCAATTATAAATCGAAGTGATAAATATGGTACTTTGTATCTAACCTAGAAATGAACATTTGTGTACAGTATGAAATGACAACTCTCTATATGGAGTACTATAATTACACTCTGAAAGATCTAATAGTGAGTAAGAAAGATTTAGAAGAAACATAGTTGTGGTTTGTGCTAGTTTAAATGCTCAATCTGGTCATTCTTCTCAAGAAAAATAAAATTGGCATCAATTTGGATATTGATAATGTATTCTTAACATTGAAAGGTCATCCCACTGTTTATGCCTATCATTTACTTTCATTTTAGGATACTATATGCGCCAATCATTTCGGGATGGGGCAACTCATCGCCAGAATAATACTGCAACTTGCCAATCTATAGATATTTACAACTGAAGAGGAATAAACTTAGAAGTAGATGCTTGGACCTTTAGCCAAATTATGCAACAAAAACAAACTTATGGGTAGAATGGTGAGAGAATTACTGTACAGAGAAAGACCATAAGTGTAAATATTAGAATAGTTAATGGGTTTGCATGGTGAAAATAAAATAAAAAAAGCAAACTAAATCAAATTGATCAAGTTCAAATACATGATACCTTAAAAGAAAGATGAAGTAATTCATAAGAATAACGAAAAAGATGTAGTTTAACATTCGATTGGGTTCAAAAATACTAATAAAAGGAAAGCCTCTACTCAGAAAGTATAATTTAATCAGCCGCCACTACCTGTCACCAAATAGAAATAACAGAAAGACAATAAAACAGAAAGTCATATTGATAAAGATGCACTTTAAAAAATATTAGCAGATATCAATTAGAAAAAGAAACTGAATCTATAAAAAATGCAGAAATTTCAACAAAAGAAAGTTTAACTGATTCAAAACTCAGTCAGAAATCAAGAACTGGTGCAAAGTGTGGTTAGAAAAGGTGAAGGCAAAGAAAACAACATATCCAAAAATAATTTTAGGAAATCATAAAAAAAAGCCAAATCTTAAAAATAAAGGAGAGCAACGGAAGTAGTTTCAACTGATTATCATATCAGATGATTTTCTTTATTTATAATAGTACATTACTTCCAATATTGGGAAATTGAAGAAACTACAATATCACTAAAAAAATCGTATTAAATATCTCTCTTACGATTTTAATATCTCTTTTATCTTTGCACAAATCAAATAATTTAATAATCATATAATTGGCGGGATATGAGTGATATGGACATATAGTCAGCTGAAGAAGAGATGTAATTCGAAGTTCTCACCAACAGACACGACAAAAAACTTAAAATAGGCACCTAAGCTTAAAGATTGGCTCTCTCTATCCTCAACAAGAGGCACAGAGTTCCCTAACTCAACAAAATGATAGATATTGGCAATAACGCAAACAGATATCTGTTTAATATCAGAACTAAGTAAATCGGGTAATTCGAGCACTTCCTCACTCGCAATAAATTCAGAGGCGAGAGAGCTAGAGTTTTCTAAGTTATTCGGGAGTTAGCATAGTCTAAAAACTATGTTTTAAGTGGAAGAGTCAATATGAAACAATAACGCTCTAAAATGGTGTTGAGAGTTGTTTCGAAAGAAGACGTTGGAGTGGTAGTTGTTGAAGATTAAACTGGCAAATAAAAAATGACCATTAAAACTGGAACAATATGGGTTGGCATGATTGCCCTGATGGAAGTTACTTGGATTGATAACTGCTATAAATTAGAGACATTGCTTGATCTTGGTCCTCGCTTCTAAAAAATGCCAACTGAAATCAGAAATTCCGCTTATAGAATGCTTTTTGTTAAAGGTTCTTTTATGAATAATGAGTCTAAAGATAATGTTGGTCTAAAGATACTTTTTGAATAAATTCGGCAATTATGGTACCAGTAAAAAACAAAGATTGATTCTTTGGTGATAATGGGTCCCCTTCTCCACAAAAAAAATAAAGTACTAAGAGGTTTTATGTAAACCACATTTGATTAAGAAATTATTGAAGTAACTAAAGTTGTTCGAGATGAGATCAATAAAATAAGCAACTAAATCCAGATAGTCTATGTCCCTTCAACAGATGATATCACCAACATCTACCCACTTCCTCAACCCAAGTACCCTCACTAAAAAGACCTCTCCTAAAATACTATCTTTAATGCTACAACAGGGACAAAAACAACCTTTTTCACTTCCAACCCAGGATTCATACATCTTTTAGGCAAGTAAAGTATCAAAATCGATCTTCTTAACACTGATGTTTTGAACTATATTGACTAGAGCAGAACAGGTCGATCTGCAATTGAGACTATGCAATAAAATTTGGAAACTTATATGAAACAACCTTTTTATCTCACCAATTCGACTGATGAACCCTTTGACGAGATCAACATTCCTTCTCTTTACAACCAGGCAATGTTCGGAGATATCATAGTTACTTCTTCAAGAAAATGCCCTCCATTTGCTAGATAAGTCAAAGGCAAGGTATTCTTAAACATCGGCTGCCTCAACATGTAGGAAGGAGATGATAACACAAAACATTACATGACCTTAGTTTCTATCTTTGATGGAATTGGGCACATAAGCGGCAGAACTAAAGTAGAAAGATTAGAAATGTGATTGGTTAAGTTTATATTCCAATTGATTAATTAACTTTAGATTTTCCTCAATCATTTGTATTTATAAGCAAGTTTATAAGTCATTACAATACTCCTTATGAGTAGATTGTTGGTAACGATAACTTTGATAATGGATGTCTTTGATTGAGCTCCTATATTAAAATATACATAATAATATTTTACCCTAAAAACATAAAACCTAAAGAAATAACAAAAAATCATATAAACCCTTAATCAGGTAATTTCTAAGTTATCCTCCTCAATTCATTTAGCTCTTTATGTCGGAGCCTGTATTTTAAGTCTCATTTTTTTACAAACCCAACACATTCATCGCTTGCGATGAATTAATCTGTTGAGTAAATAAATCGTCTAGATTGTTTTTAAAACATTTCTTCACATCTCGCTTTATAAATAAACTTGAAGGATCATGTAAAACTGATTCGTAAAGTTGGCTTTCATCCGAATTCTGTGAGATCTCCTCGATTGTAATAGCCACTCCTTCATTATGAATGAATCTTGGATCTACTCTCTGAGATGTACCTGTTATTTTGCAGCATCCCATTTTAGAACTCCTAGTTTTAATCTAAACAATATAGACTATAGAAATTAAAGAATCAAATATCAACTTTTTGTTCAATACTGATATCATAAAGTTTCATTCTCAATGAGTTTATTTCGCTGTAAAAACGCTAGTTTTAGGAAACTAGGCTCTTTATCTAAAATACTCTTTGAGTTTATCTTTATTTGTGGGCTTATATTTCATCTCGTAATCTTAGTTCTCTCTCTTTTTGCTATATCAATAAATTTTATTTGTCAGCTATCTTCAGCTCCGTATCTTGAAGATGTCTATCAACTTCTTCTCCTCTCATTTCAGCATTAAGAAGTCTCTATTTCATGACAGTGATATGTTACTCAAGTGAAGCAAAGTTATCTGTCAACATTTTAAGTTTTTAGTGTAAATTTGCAATTGAATTCTAAGATTGACTAATTTGATTTTAGTAGGATGCTACGGTTCTACTCTTTTCAGCTTCAATATCGAGTAATAGATGAATTTAAGCCTACATCTCACTTTTTTGGTGTTAAAGCTCATCTGCCAACATTTATAACTTTTTGTTGGCGAACTCTTCCTTAGTTAGCTGTTAAGTAAGGACTGAACTTTGGTCTCTACATCTTTTGAGTTAGACTTATAAGTTTTAGAGTGTATTTCTTAGTTCTTTGCCGATATTTTCGAAATATGTATATTTTTCCGCCAGATCTTTACCCAATAGTTCCCTAGATTTGATCTATCTCTGAACATCTTCAATTTTACTCTAATAATCTCTTCTAAACCTGTTAATATCTTCTTCATTCTTAGTTTTGATCATTTCGATCTGATAATTTTTTTATTTCTGAAACTGAGCCATCGTTTCTTCCTAAAAAGCAGCTTTCTGAACCATTTTGCTTTAATTCATATTTTTCTAATACTTAAGTTTCTACACATCTGCAGTCAGCTGTCGATTTTGTATTTCCAGTTGTTTAGCTTGTAATTTGAGTGCTTAGTATTAACGTACAATAGTCATTTATCCGGTGAATCTGGTGGATTCGCGAGTAGTTGGCGCATAGCTTTGGTTGTTAGTGTATATTTTGGATGCTTTGGTGGGAGTATAGTCTTTTCTCTCCATCTAACGAATAACTTATCTAATATAACAATAAACAATTATTAGCATTTCTACTTTTGGACTTTATTTTAAATTTGGCAAGAGAGATAATTAATAGAGGTTGAAATTTAAAAATAAAGATCAATTGAATCAACAACATCCTTCTCCACCGTAATTAACTCTATATAGAGGTGGATTTCTTACGTTTTAATATGAATTAGAAGGTTGATTGTAATAAGGCTGATACTGAAGAGAATTGTTTGAGTAAGGGCTAACATTATTTTGAGTAATTTATTGACCTTGAGAGGCTCCAATCCCATAAAAAGGATTCATGTTGTTTGAATAAGGAGATATATTGTTAGAATAGGGAACTGAACAATTAGATCCCATATTTCTAACTGGTGGCAACATCCCTCCATACATTCCTCCTTCAAATTAGACTGGCATAAGTTCTCCACCTTCCAAAACGTAAAAGTGATGATTTCTCCTCGTCAAGAACGGGAGAAAAATAAGCAGGACGAATCCAAACAAAATCCCCTTTCTATATCGTGTCTTCAATTCTCAATGAATTTGTTCCTGTTCTTCAGCTGTCATATTATCATAAACATCTTTGTATTACTCATAGCTATATGAGCCTTAATTTACTTTATTTCTCATCCTTCTTGAAAATCCTTGGAATGATCTCGCAGAATCGTATTGTTTCTTTAGATTATTATCTAAAAGCACTGTGTAGGCTTAATTGATCTCTTTGAACTTCATTTCCTTTCCAGGATTGGTATCAGGATGATAAGCTTTGGCAAGACGATAGTATGATTTTTTTATCTATGCATCTGAACAATTCTTTGTGACTTATAAGATGTTATAGTAATCTTTAGACGAATCGAACTTATTAGCTTAGTTGTAGAAGTAATAGCGGGTTTTGGCTGTTCTAAAATTGTGAGTGGCAATATTTCTGAGTAACTTTTTGATCATAATAAGATAATATAAAGTTTAACTCCTATAAAATACTTTATAATTTTTTAAGTGATATATTGTAACTTTTTTTCTTCTAAAATCAACTACTTTGACAGGGGTTCTAATTGATAATAAAGATAATTTAATTTATTGGACAAAAAGACTAATGGAATTTTGTTTCTTTTTCGTATGCAAATGAATCCTAACTAAACTTACCTACATATCCTCAAAATACTTGATGACAGATGTTAGGAGGGGCGAAAATTGTTAGAATTACAATTTCAAACTATAAATTATAATGAAAAAGAATTAAATTCAACATTAAATTGAACTAATTCAGTCCAATTCCCATAAATCCATATAAATACAAAACAATACCAACAAACTCTAACAAAATCCACACAAAAAATAATAGGATACAGGTTAGTCAGTTTCTTCAACCAGACAATCACAACTCAGCACTTCCCTCGATCTATAAAAACCTCTCATCGAAAATTAATCGGAAAGGAAAAGAGGAAAATCTGGTAAAGATAAACAAGAAAAGAAGTTTTCATGGCCTATTTGGAAAAAGTTGTTTAAATATAGTCTCAAAAGAAAGTACCATCTTTTCACAGGATTACTGTTGAACATATGTTTTGCACTTTCTATCAGCTTACTACCTCTGAAGGTCGGAAACGTTTTAGATCTCATCACTGCTTCATAAGCAGAAGAAACCAGCAAAAATATCGACGCCTTGAAAGTTGGTGTTCTAGAACTAGGAATAATGACTATTTTGCTAGCATTTTTTACTTTCGCACGATTTTTAAGCTTACAGTTCCTCCAATAATTTTTAGCGATGGATATGCGTAAAGATTTCTATTCAAAATTTATCTCAAACGACATGTATTTCTTCTAACTACACAAATCAGGTGAATTGATGAGCAGATTAAGCTCTGATGTCAACCAAGCAAAATCAGCAGTAAGCAACAATCTCACCTTTATGATAAGAAACTCAGTTATTATCATTTCAAACATCATTATTTTGTTTACTCTCAGTTGGAAATTAACCATGTTTATCATGCTTCTTGTGCCTATCTACTCTTTTATCACTCGACAATACAGCAAAAGAAGCAAGGTCCTAGTCAAGGAATATCAAGATGTAGAAGCTTAGATAGCAGCTACTGTTTCTTAGAAGTTTTCAGGTATACAACTTGTTAAAGCATGTAGTACCGAAGAAAGTTAAATTATGAACTATAGCAACGTTATCTAGAAAGGATACAACATCAATAAGAAAAAAATCTATCTTTCTGGTATGTTTCACTCTTGCAGTGAATTTCTACCCTATCTTGGAATCATGATTGTTCTACTCTACGGAGGTAGTATGGTTTTGGAAGGCTCATCTGAACTTACAGCAGGTCAACTCACATCTTTCATCCTCTATTGCACAAGTTTGGCTCACTCGACTTCCGCTATTTCAAACAGTTATACAAACATAATAAATGGAACTTATGCAGTCCAAAAAGTCTTTGAATTGCTTGAATACAAGCCATTAGTTGAATAAAACAAAGGAGCAAAGCAAACCATCTCAGGCGACATCGAATTTCGAGATGTAGTATTTAAATACCCTTCATCTAAAACCATAGCAATCAAAAACATCTCTTTTAAAATCCGTAGAGGTGAGTATGTAGCTTTCGTTGGAGAAAGTGGATCCGGAAAGTCTACAATAGTCAAGTTAATATAAAAATTCTACCAAATTTAATCTGGTAAAATCTTTTATGGTAACTTTGATCAATCTGAAATCAATGCCATACATCTAAGAAAACAGATTGGGTTAGTTAATCAATAAGCTACCATGTTTTCTGGTAATATACAAGATAATATCACGTATGGAGTCTAAAATCCCTCAATTTAGGAAATGGAACAAGTAGCTCAAAGAGCTGGTTGTTTGGAGTTTTTAGATAATTCGAAGAGATTCCCTAAAAGATTTTTGTCTGAAGTTGGAGAAAGAGGCAACAATTTAAGTGGAGGACAAAAACAGAGAGTTGCGATTGCTAGAGCATTAATGAGAAAGCCCAAAATCATTATTTTTGATTAAGCTACCTCAGCTCTCGATTCAAACAGTGAAAGAATGGTACAGTCTTCAATTTAAAATTTAGCTAATCTTCAAAGTGCAGATAAGCCCACTATCATCGTAATAGCCCATCGTCTCTCTACCATTATTAACGCGGATCGCATATTCGTGATGAAAAGTGGAGAAATAGTCTAGTAAGGAACCCATCGTTACTTGAAGAATATCCGTGGATATTACTACGATTTGATAAAAAAACAGCTCGATACCAACCCATAACTAGACAAAGATTTGATGATCAGTCCATGTAAGAACGAAGCTAAAATAAACCATAGTGTTAGGCAACACTCTCTTTGATGATTATGATAATTTGTATTTCTATAATGCCTCATTGAAACGATATACAATTTATTTTTATTTGTAAATGAACGAACAGAAGTCCTATTAGCAGAATTAAGATGAAGACTAAACCTATAGACAATAACTTGGATTGAAGAAAATGCTGTATAAGTACGAACATTAAAATTAACAATTGAAAGCACAGATCAAAGCATTGACCTAAAGACTCGCAGATATAATCGCAAAGAAAGATTAACCTCCTTAACAGCCACCCCAGTTAGATCCTTCTGAAGAATACCGTTTGAATCTTTTAAAGCAGGAGATGAAAAGACTTTATACATAGATAGAAAAGACTAACTCGTAAATCAAAATCAATAAATAGCAGATAAATGAATTCCAAGAGTTGAGATGTATGTAGCTGACCAACCAGATAAAAAAAGAGGAGAAATAGATAGAGAATTATAAGTAGAAGATAAATAAGTATTAAAAAATGCAAAAGATGAAAGGATTTTCATTGCAGAGTTTTGATCTTAAAAATAGTTCACTCAGAATCAATACACATCAGGATAAACTAAAACAGATGGAGGATGAATTAGATAAAACTAGAAAACATATCAGATAACTAGAAAAATATAGAGATCAACATGATCGAGTAGAGCTCAAGAAACATAGCTACGTTGTTACCATCAATACCAAAGCCAGACAAATCAATAATAGTGGTAAGTAAATACCACCAATTAATGAGGAACCAAGCAAGGAGAAGAAAGGTGTATGGAATCTAGACTATAGTTAAGAAAATTATAAAATAATTAAGCAAGAATTAAATGAACTCAAAAAAGAAAAGCAAAGGATTATTTAATCTCTTAAAAATTAAAATATTATCCTTAAAAATAGATTTGCCTAAATATCAATTCAAGCTTAACAGCTTAACAAATCAATACACTTACCTCAGTTAGAACCTCCTAAGCTTTTAGAGAAAAAGTCTTTCAGAGTCAAAAACTAAGTGGCTAAGCTTTCAAACAGCATAAATGTATCAAGAGTATAAAGTCCACCAAAACTATTGCATGTTGGGCCTGGTGAATTCGAAAGAAACAATGACAAAAATTTTAGTCCTAAAAAGTTGAGAAAAGTATAGTGGTAGTCAGCCAATCACAGAACAAATGGTATATAATGGAATGATGCCCATCTTCGGTCACCCATATCTGGTATAAATTTCTGGTTTGATAGTTCTCTAATCGGCATCCAATTTTTACATAGAATGGGATAAAGTACACAGCATCTACATCTAACAGAAAAAGGTATTTCACCTATTCAATACAGACTCAATGGTAACGACTATGTAACAAATATAGTGCTATGGATAAGTGATAACAAAATAGTAGGAATCTAGTTGGCTTCAAAAGGTGGCAGAAATGATGGATTCGGAAGCAGAGGCAAAGGCCGCAAGTTCGATTTTCAGATCAAAGATCCTTAGAAACCTGTGTTTAGTTTTGGTAAGTTTCGCATCAATAATAATATATCTGAGATTACAAAACTAGGATTTTAAATAGTTTGATTGTTGTTTTATCAATGATTAAAACAATTCTTCTGCATAAATCTTTCTAAGTTTACGATATTTAAATTCAATCATCAGCTGGCAAGTAATGAGCCACAAAACCTTTTTCTTTAAGCAACTCATCTCGATTTTATAAAATTCGCTTCCGTTGCTACGCAGTCACTTACAAATCCAAAATCTAGTACTTTCCACCGCCTAAACAACGAGTCGGCATCGAAAAACACAATCTTTCAGTTACTCCATACTTCTCTGTGTTTAGAACAACTCCCATAGAAGTTGTTCGATCACTCCCTTGAAACCATTCTTTAAGATGGTCAGTTATAGCTTTAGTTGCTGACAAATGCGCATTTCCTTTTGTTTTTTCTTGTATAAAACATCCCCTTTCATACATTTCTTTCTCTAATGCTGCAGTATCCAAACTTTTAAGTTTTTCATTTACGAACTCTTTAGAAAGACCTTAGACTTCAATTCTTGATGCATCCCAAAATTATTTTCTTGAATGGTTTCCCCAAACAAAAATGTTCTTAACTTGTTGAGGTTTACATCCTAACAACTTAGCAATCTATGTAGCAATTAAAATACGTGCCCTAAAAATCGATTGTAGTCTAGCCGAGTCAAAGCAGTAAAATTTTCTTTAGGTATACTAGGTGCGTTACTTGACAAAACCATACAATTAGTACAAGTCTACATAAAAGTTTATATACAGGATTTGCAATGACCAGACTTATGCATGTCTTTTTAGCCACTTTATCGAGATACTGTCCTTGAATCTGAAAATTCTCAGCGTTGACCTAATAAACTTCGTTTCGCTACATCCCTGGTTTTCTGGGAAGTCCCCCCAAAAAAATCCCAACATCAATATCCTCAAAAGGTTTAACCTTGTCCTTCTAAGTATAAATGGAGATGCTGCTTACATTTGAAAAACAGCAATCATCAAGTTATTCCTTGAGAATAGTGAGTTCTTGATATTTTGTTGAGAAGTCAATGAGTCTTAGATCAAGATCAAATCCAACACCAAAAATATAGCCACTGCAAAGAGAAGTAAGTAAGGAGTAGGCTATTTTACCACATGCACCTGTCAAAGTGACTTTTAATGTTCTGTTCATATAAAATTAATACGAAATATGAAAAAAGATTTACAAATAAAGATTTTTGGCTGTTTTCTGAACTAAAGTACTAATTTTAAAACAATTTACAAAATATTAGGCAAGGTATGTATGTAAATGCTCAGTCTTTGAAGGAAAGTTAAACTATCAGAATTTCAGATATCAGCTAATACTATTTATCCTACAGCCAGTAACCAGCAATTAAAGATATCTCTCTATCTGTTTGAACTAATTCTTCAAGCTTACAACATTAATTTTGGTAAAAATTGCCACTTGTTGTATTTTAAAATATCTTTTTAATCGAATCTGATTTTTTTTAATTACTTTTTGATGGTTTGAAAATAAGCTTTTGAATAAACAACCCAATTTCATAATGATTGATCCAAATCCAAACGAAGAAAAATCTAGATTTTAAATTGAAACAATTACTTACAGGAAAAATTAATAATATTTACTAATCTAAAGACTAACGCAACCTATACATTAATATAAAAAATACAGCATATTTTTGTACCTACAACACATCAAAACTTACATCTCTACACTTAGATGATATTCTCTGTTTATCTTTTCATGATAACCTGAATTCATATTATAACAGGCATATACCCTCCATGCTCGAAAAAAGATCGTTAGTCAGTCGTATCCCATCAATAATATAGATAAAAAAAGAGAAAGCACAGATCTCATCTGCCTTATCATATTTGTAACCATCACACTTATCCTGCTCATCACCGGACTTTACTGCTTTTTTACAGGATCTATTGGCAAACTTTAAATTCCCTACGACTCAGATGGCAAAGGTTGTGGAGTCGACTATCCAGAATACCCCTATATTTACTTTCCCTCTCCCCAATACGACGTAGAAATATACTCATTTAGTCTCTTTGGGTTACCACATGTGTTAAAAAATGCCCTTCAACAAGTAACGAGCAAGTACAATGCAAAATCAATTCAGTGGTGACAGCATGTAGTTAAAACAATTCAGTCGATAACAAAAAAGCATTCCACGTTTATAGTACTTAGATATGTAAAAATCTCATAAACTATAGTCAGAGGATCAGTATGTCTGCCAGCTGAAAGTGTTATACGTTAAAAAGTGTTTGCAGGTATTAAGGCTCATCCTCTATAAGAAATGTTTCGATCAGTTATCAGAGATTGGAGTTTGCTTTTACTTATGGTGCCTATTGTCATAGTAATGATACTCGTAGCTATGGTTTTGATTAGATTGACTGCAGGGTATGTGATCTATGTGCTTTATGCAGTAGCGATAAGTTGTTTCATAGGATTCGGCATATTTTTGGCTGTGCCGCCTACTTCAAACTAAGTTTTCATTCTACGTAAAAATAAGGTTGTTTCAATCCTTTGCTCAGTTGTTAGTTTCATTGTAGCTTCAATCATTTTATGTGTTTTCTGCAGTTATAGAGCGAAAATCAAGGCTGCAGTGAGATACATTGATCAATCGAATTTATTCTTCAAAGATAACTACTATCTCTTGGTTTTACCATTTATATTGATTGGAGCACTTGTTCTCTTCATCTTTTTCTGGACTTTTCTTACTGTTTCATTCTATAGCATGAGTGCACCTGTCAGATAAACGAATCAATTACCTTTCTAACACTATAAACTCACTCCTCCTTTAGTTGCTTTGATGATTGGTAGTTTATTCTATTTGCTTTGGGGAGTATTCTTCCTCATTCACTCAGGCTCGTTCATAGTTTCTGGAACTGTTGTGAATTGGCAATATAGCAGATCCAGCCCATACTTAACCTCATCAAAAAGTTATCTCTCCTCCCATATGGGAAGTGTATGTCTTGGTAGTTTTTTGACAACTTTGCTCGGTCTTTTCAAAATCTAACTGGATGAAGCTGATGTATTAATAGATGTATATAGTGTGCACAGAGAGATCCTTAAAGATAGAAGGAGAAGAAATGTATTGATTGGTTAAAAAGTTGTTACGGATGTTTTTGCTGTTGCTGCATCAACTATATCTTCAGAT
>Ga0194117_10005005_pt1 | contig 12282 bp, 9 predicted proteins | sample TA2MahsurfametaG_FD_160579 | JGI IMG/M metagenome (GOLD analysis project Ga0194117, IMG submission 160579) | Freshwater microbial communities from Lake Tanganyika, Tanzania - TA2015009 Mahale N1 surface | ecosystem: Environmental > Aquatic > Freshwater > Lake | place: Tanzania: Lake Tanganyika...
CCCAACCCCAACCCCTTTGTCATATAAATAAGAGGATAAATAAAATAAATAAAATATATAATTAAAACAAATTATGCATTCTAAAATATTCAAAAACATAATCATAAATTTGTCAGTTTTCAAGTTGAACTTCTTTGAGTTATTCACGAAGTATTGAACTTTTATCCTGTATTTTAAGAATAAAATGTGTTTTTATCCTAAAAGTGTGCTTTGATGATAAGATTAAAAAACGTAAGGAAATCATTATAAATATATGTGTTTAAGATGGGTTAATATTATCTTCACAATAAAATAATATTAATTTACATAATAAATCTAAAATTGACCTGCCCATGTTCAACCTCTGCAAAACTGTCAAAATATACCAGACCGTCAATCACTATCACAATGACCAACACAAACCTCATGTAGACAGTCACTAGCTCAACTACTCTGAAAACTGCATCCCTAGCTCTCAAGATATCGCCCTCAAAACCAACGAAAGCCACAACTTCTCTCATTCCAAAACCCGTACAGGTATAAGCGTTTCTATAAAAAAACCCTCTCGCCTGTCTCCTGGAAAAAAATATCACAACTAAAGGTATAACAGCGATTTGCTGGGCGTTTCTCATCAACTTAACTAACTGTAGTAAAGCAAAAGCAAATAGACTTAGTTCAATAGTATCAAGCTCAAAACAACCAACAGATATGATAATGAATCTCCTCTTTTTGTTGAAAGCAAAATTACGTATGGAGAAATGTCGCCAAAACTTCAGATTTGTTAGCCTTTATAAACTAGATTCTGTTTGCCTTAATCTGAACTCCCTCTGTTAGCAGAAATCCCACTCAAGAGAGAATTAACGAGGACTACCCAACAGTCCATGAGGAAGAGCGAACCAAAGATAGAGATAAATATAAACCCCCTAAAAAAATCAGCTGTTTTCTTAAGAAATAGCAACAACAAACATTAGCAGAGTCAAACAATTAAAAATAGTATGGTTTAGAGTAGTATCAAAAACAGCATAGATTTAAAATTAAGTACTTCCAAAATCAAGAGCAAAGATATTTCGGAGTCTTTATTAAAACTCAGTAGCAGTTTTAGTCAAATCATGGATAAGCCCTATAACTAACTTCCTTTTGATTAACTTTCTAGAACATGCTCTTTAGAGTTAAAGAAGGATTAGAACTCAGTATTGCTGAGGAAAGATGAAAGCGGTTTTTTGAAAGAATATGTTTGCGAGGTGAATGAAAGTATAATAGTCTAGAAACAGAACAATTCTAAATAGCTCAAGATTGTAAAGTCAAATAACGATTTATTGCATAAAAATTGTCCTCAGGATTTCAAAACCTCACTTTCCAATATTATTGAAAGAGAAGATTCTCCAGTAAAGAGATTGAAAAAACGCTACGGAGAAAACTTGTTAAATCCTTACGACAAGGAAACGATAGTCTCCAAATCTTTTGCATCGAAATCAAATTACTAACAATAAAAAAGACAAATCATTGACTAGTCTATCATAATCTAGCATTAAATATAGGCTAACAAGTTCATCCCACTGAAGGAGAAAGCCTTGAATCGTTAATTTTTTAGCATATACTTGGCAATTGAGAACACCACTCATCTTCTTGTCTCAATAAAAGAGCTACCAATTAATAGGATTGATAAAATCAACAACTAGCTCACACTTTATAGATAAATATAGTCGATCGAGGTAGGCATATCCAAGTTGTATCAAACTTATACACATGGAACTAGCTATATTCTCATTAAATAACCATTTTAGTATACACTTCAAGAGTTCATTGGAAAAAATTCTTAGGAATATGTGCTCATCAGCTGGCAATTCATCACCAGGAGCATCGAGGATATGATCAAGAAAACTATCATGGCTATGCAAAAGAAGAAAATATATTTGACAAAACTGATATCTACAGATGATTTGGTTTATGTATTTGGATAATGGAAGTTGCATAGCCCTGAGATGTTTTGTCAACCTGGAACATAAAAAACTTCAATTTAGTTGGAGCAGGCATTATAGTTGCTGAAGTAATAAATTTTGGGTCGTATCCGTGAGAGAAAGATTCTCAATTGATGATATATAATATTATCTTTTCGGACTTGCATGAATCATGTGAGATTTATATTTTTGGCTTATAATAATATTATAAGAGGATGGCAGCAATACCTTCTCTCTACGAACGTAATCAGTAAGCTACAGTCTATGCTGGAAACATAGATCAAAAAGTTAATGAGAATATTCTTTGGGAACTTTTTACCCAATGCGGACCTGTAGTCAACGTGCACATTCCTAGAGATAAAATAACCAACGAACATCAAGGATATGGCTTTGTCGAGTTCAAAAGTGAGGAAGATGCAGATTATTCTATCAAAATTATGCATATGATTAAATTATATGGCAAACCTCTCAAAGTCAACAAAGCTTCGCAAGATAAACGCACACAAGACGTGGGCGCTAACATTTTTATAGGAAATCTTGATCCTGAAGTCGACGAAAAACTACTCTATGAAACTTTTAGTAATTTTGGTATGGTAATAAGCACAAAGATCACAAGAGACCCCGAAGATGGTTCCAGTAAAGGACATGGATTTGTGAGTTATGATAGTTTTACAAGTGCAGATCTAGCTATCTCACAAATGAATGGACAATACTTTTCAGGTAGACAGATTAGAGTAGACTATGCTATGAAGAAAGATTCAAAGGGAGAAAAGCATGGTACTTTTGCTGAAAGACTTCTGGCCTAGAATAAGCCAAGCAGCATTAGTAAGATACCTTCTCTAATGTTCAACGCGCCAATAGTAGCAGAGAAAGCATTCAAACAACAAACTATGATCGCCCCTGAAATACCTTTGGCCAAAGGTGGAATCAATCCATTGACCCTACCTGCCAAGCCATCAACAATTAAGATGCCTTAAATAAGGTTGCCTTCATTACCTTTGCCTCGCACTCCTAAGTGAATGATATTAATTTAATTATCCTTTGTAGATTATCTATCTTCAATGAACAAGTTGGTACTTCTGTACATCCTCGCGATAATCGCTTATACTCTACCCTCAAATTATGATCTGCGTGCACAAAACGATATCATTAGATATACTAACTACGGACTATAAGTGTAAGGTATTTGTTCTGGTTATGCTTGGGCAAAATAATTGGCACAAGTCGTTGGAAATGCAGTAGGACTATATTAGTAACAAAAACTTAGCCTTTCTGCTCAGCATATTCTCGACTGTACTTAGACTTAAACTGATATCTGTCGTGAAACAACCCTATAGAATATATATGCTGGCATCAAAAGAATCCAAAAGGAAGGAGTTACTACTGCCAAATGTTATCCGAATAAACCCTTCTCATTCCCCAACAAATATTGTAAAAGAGAGTGCTTTGATGGATCTTTTTTCCCTGAAGTTTACAGACCTGTCATAAAAAAAATAAATGGGCTCGAAGATATATCAAATTTGTTCAAGTAAACTGAAAAGATAGCAATTATGGCTATTATGAAAGTTGATTAGAGTTTTAATTATTTTAGTCCCTATAATGCCAAACTAACAGAAGGAGGACCAAAACAAAGTAACGTCTATGAATACAGAATTGGAGAAATTGTGGGATGGAAAAACTACTACAATAATCCTAAACTCATTTTGAGAGTTGGTTCAGGCTCTATGTGGGGATACAATGGATTTATCGATCTTGAACTCTCAAAATATGCAAATTACATATTAGAATACTATTCAGTTGAAAGTGAGGGATACAGAACACCCAGTATAGAAATAAAGTGATTGCGATATTCTTTAACTTTTCAAGAGGATAAGGGCATAGCTGAATATTTTTGTAAGTATAGATATTTTGAGATTTTTTGGAACAGATTTTTATAATTTGGACACAATTGATGAAAGCACTCATTTTAGTCGGAGGATATGGCACACGTATGAGACCATTGACTATCAGTACACCAAAATCTGCTTTCCCTTTTGCCAACTGGCCAATGGTATAGCACCAAATCGCAGTAAATTTTAAGTTGATATAGGCACTCGCATGCATAGGAGTAGTCTAAGTTGTTCTAGCTATCAACTATCTCGCTAGTTATATCAAAAATGCATTGTAGCACCTTTAAGCTAAGTACAAAATCAAGATTACTTACTCTCAATAAACCTAACCTCTTGGAACTGCTGGTCCCTTGAGGTTAGCTGAGTCCATATTGAGAGCGGATAACAAAGAAGGATTGTTTTTTTTACTGAATAGTGATGTCATATGCGATTTTCCACTTAAAGAGTTACTGAATTTTCACAAAACTCATAATCAAGAGGGCACAATTGTGTTATCACAAGTAACAGATCCAAGCAGATTTGGAGTGGTAATCTCTGATCCGGATGGAAAAGTTAAGTCTTTTGTTGAAAAACCGATTCATTTCATTAGCAACAAGATCAATGCTGGAGTTTATCTGCTAAACGTCTCAGTTTTGGACAGAATTCCGGAGAGATTTTGTATGATAGAAAAAGAGACTTTCCCTGCAATGGCCAGCTAAGGTAAGCTTTATAGTTTTGCTCTGAAAAATAATTTTTGGTTTGATGTAGGACAACCGAAAGATTATCTCCTTGGTCAAGCTGCATATTTAGCCTACTATAATATCAACTCTCATGATAGACATCACATTCTAATTGATAAGACTACAATAATTGAGGAAAATTGTAAGATAGGGCCAAATGTAGTAATTGGAGCGAACTGTGTGATGAAAAGTGGAGCACGTCTAAAAAATTGTACAATTTTGGCTGGAACTACTGTAGGAAAGGGATCTTACATATAAAACAGCATCATTTCTTGGAAATGTAAGATAGGAAATTGGGTTAGAATTGAAGGCTTGAGTTGTATTGCCGAGGAGGTTTAAATCAAAGACGAGTCGAGAGTAAGCGAATGTATGATTCTGTCCAACAAAACAGTGACTGGCCATTTGGAGCACAAAGTAGCATTGTGATTGTGATACGTAATATTACTATGACGTCTTATAACCGTTTATATTTCTTGAGATTTTAAGATATTAAAGATATTATGGACGCAACAGTTTCAGCAGCACTACTCGCTCAATCTCAGAACATAATCCCTAAGCTACAATAGATGGAAAATGATCCTAAATGGGCTCCTAAGGGAAATGACGTGTGTGCCCTTTTCAAAATTTAAATAGGAGACAGAATCGCTTCTAAAGGTGTTGCCACTGTCAACTATCCTATTTAAAAGATTATTGATTTCCTCAATAAAAACGATAGTTTGGGAAAACTAAACGATTCTCTCGTTAATTTCGCAGTTTTACACCAACAACCTTAATTCAGAGTTATCACTATGTAGTACAAAGCTGTTTGGCCAGTTTCAAACAGGGATTTTGTGTGCCTTAGCGCCAGAAGTCAAGTTGGAGACACTTACTTTATAGCTACTCAAACATGTAATTACCCCTACCCTGAGAAGAATGGAGTTGTTAGAGCTCACCTTCATGTAGGAGGATACATTTTGAATAAGATCAACGAGAACACAACTAGTGTTACTTACCTTTCTGATAGCGATGTGAAAGGAAATATTCCTGGCATGATAAAGAACTCACAATCTGCAAAGCAAGGACAAATTGCTGGGCGTATTCAAGCAGCTATGCAGAAAGACGGTTATTGATTTAACTTCTCATCTATGACTGACTTATACAATTCTAAATAAGTATATTTATTCTTTTTTACATGTGATAATATTATAAAATTAATCGTGTTGGCTTTAATAGAGTATAGTTGTTATCGATTTCTGACATCATTTATATGCTTTAGAAAAATATCGATCGGTAACTTAAAGTAGCAGGTGAAGAAATCATCAAAAGACTCAAAGAACTTGAGAATTCAGACGCGTGGATCCCCAATGGTGAATAGCCTTGCTTGCTTTTCAAAATGAACGTGGATGGTAGAGTGGCAAGCAAAGGGATCAAAATCTGTGAATTTCACATTGATAAAGTTGTTTTGTTCCTCAAAAAAGAAGAATCATTGGGTAAAATCAATCCTATGTTGAAGTAGATTAAGGTACTTTACCTGAAGTAGGAAGAAAATATCCACTACAAAATACACTATATGGAATATAGTGGCGTTTGGCCAGTTGCTGGTCGAGACTTTGTTAATGTGGCAATCGGTTTCATTGAGAACTAAAACAAAGTCTATATTGGAACAAAGGCTTTCGATTATCCTTATCCTCAAAATAATAAAATAGTTAGAGGATAGATTTATTTAGGAGCATACATAATATAGAAGATAGACTAGACTCATACAAAGTTAACATACATTTCCGATGTGGACCTTAAAGGCTCAATCCCTACTTTTTTCCAGAATACTCTGTCTACTTATCAAGGATTGATAGCTCATAGGGTAGCAGATGTAATATCTAAAGAGGAGAAGTAGAAAAAATGATGTGTAAATAATTCAATAGTTATTGTTTGGAAAAGTAGTAACATTCTTTTTACGTAATAAGATAAATTAGACTTTTATTTAATTGATTTGCTATTTGTTTGTTGAAATATGCAAGGTGGAAATCAAGATGAGCAGCTTATGAAGACCAGTGCTGATATCATTACTAGACTAAAAGAGTTAGAAACTTCATAGAAGTGGATCGAAAATGGAGAATCATTCTGTAAAATGTAAAAAATGGAAATCGGAGGCAGACTTGCATCCAAGGGAGTGCATGTCAACGAATTTAATATTGAAAAAGTCATAAAATTCTTGTAGAAGTAAGAATCCTTGGCAAAAATTAATCCTCAGGTTTTATAAATCAAGGTACTTTATGAAAAGCCAGAAGTCTTCAAAGTCAACTATATGAGGTATAAAGGTCAATGGCCAGTTGCAGACAGAGATTTTGTTAGTGTTTCTGCTAAGCACAGATAAACCTAGTCCAAAATGTATATTGGCCTTAGAGGCTGTGATTACCCTCATCCTGAAGTAAAGGCTGTAGTTAGAGGAGAAGTTTATATTGGAGGATACATAATCTAAAAAGTAGACTAAACTCATACAAGAGTAACTTATATTTCTGAGGCTGATCTTAAAGGAATGATTCCAGGGATGATAAAGAACGCGTTGTCTGTGAAGCAAGGTGGAACAGCAAGCAAAGTGGGCTATGTTATGAAAAAAGAAGGATTTTGATTAAATAATTAAATTCATTATTACTTAACAACAAATTAGGATTATTCAAAAGGTTTGTACACATATTATTGATTTTTTAGATCTATTATTGTACTCATTATCAGATTTTCCAAAAACAAACAGTACCATCATGTCCTCCGCTAACTAATCCTCCACTTTCATGCAAATCCAAAGCACTCAATACTTTTTTATGTCCCTGTATTGACTTGATAGGCTGTTTCTTCATAAGGTCATAAATATATAGTTTGCCATCTTAAGAACCTGTCATTATGTGTGTATCTCTTGTATTGAATACTACATCAACTGTATATTGTCCTATGGAATGACCACTATATTATTGTATTTTTGTTCCAGTGGCCTTTTCGATCAGACTGACTATTTATCAAATAAAATACTATAATTTGTGGTTTGCTGCCGAAGCGATATAGGCTTTCCTGCTGTTAGCAATGTCGAACCTTTGAATTGGTTCAGACAAAGTGTCAGTAGTTACTTCTCCCTTTCTAATGTCAAAAAACTTAACACTGCCATCCATGCTTGAACAAACGATGGTTGTACCTAGACACTTGACCTGTGATACTGAATCTTTGAATCCTTTGATAATTTCGATGGGATGGTATGATTCGCTTCTATTATCCCAGCAACGTACTGAAGTATCATAGCTAGCACTGATCTAAATCTCAAATGATGTACAATCACATTGTTTTAAGGGTTAAAACAAACAGAGTTGATTCTTGCTGTATGGCCGGTATATTTTCTTATATATTTCGCTTAGATGACATCAGTGAGAACAATATTTTTGTCACCTCCTCCACTTATAAATTTGGAATTATCTTTGCTTATATCGACTGAATAGACATCATAGTTGTGGATATTTTTATAATTTTTAATCATTAAATTTCTTGAGGGATTGTATAGGCTCACACTACGGTCTTCTGAACCTGTCATACAGTATTCGCCTTGGTTGTTGAATTTGACTGTGTAGATAGGTCCCGTGTGGATTTTAATTAGTTATTTGGGTTAGTTGGGAAGTTTATCAATATCACTGCTTCTCATCGCTTGTCTCACAATCTATTATAACTTTTATATATTTAGTCAAATCTTTGAAGAAAAGAGGTTATTAAGTTATGAAGATACTTTAGAGGTTATTTTTGGAGCAAACAATAATTGGATGTCATTTATCTAAGTCATATTTAAATTAAATTCGACTCTTAATTTCGTATAATACTAAAGAATGAGCAACTGGACCAAAACTGCGCTTGAAGTCCTGAAGGAGACTTCTAGAACATTCTATATCCCAATCGTAAAGTTACCCCCTGTAGTTCAATAGGCAGTAGCCTCAGCCTATCTCTGTCTCAGGGCCATCGATTAGGTTTAGGACCATCCAAATATTCCTAATCAAGTTAAAGGTTAGATCCTTCAAAACATCAGTCTTGGCCTACAGAAATTCTCGCCTAACATTAAAACTTAAACTTTGACTTTCAACTGGGGTTAGGAAAAAGAGAGACTACCTGAGGTCACATTGAGACTTGCTGAATGGGTTTTCTATTGTCCTGAATCTTTCAGAGGGAGAATCGCTGAGTGTACTGCTTCTATGGCAGATAGAATGAAGTATTGGGCCTAAAGGAATTGGAAAATTAATAACGAATAAGATCTGGATATCTACACAATGGCTGTGGCAGGAGCAGTTGGATTAGTCTTGTGTGAAATCTGGGACTGGTTCTAATCAACTAAAACTGACAGAACTTTGGCAATAGCATATGGAAGATGCCTTCAAAGTGTGAACATTTTGCGCAATAACGACTAGGATGGTCAAAGAGGAGTAACATTTTATCCTCCAGAATGGACCCAACAAGATGTATAAATAAAATAATTTAGATGCTAAACTACAGTAAAAAGAACTTGACCTGCGCTACAAAGTACGTTTCTTCGCTCAAATAAGGTTCAGCAGCAAAAATCTTCTGCTAGATCCCAATTGCCCTGGCTGAGGCAACCTTGCAGATTTTATAGAATGGTGGTCAAAAGCTGACTCGTGAGCAGGTGTTGAAAATATGCAAAATGGCGATGTGATGATAATTGATCTTATAGTAAGATTTTTAAATTTACGTGCGAATCGATAATAGATAGATAATAATAATGGTGATTTTGACTGTGGGAATTTGCAACAAAAATGGACAACTGTCACTCGCCAGGCAGTTCGAGGGAATGACCAAGAATACAGTTGAAGATATTTATCGCTCTTTTCCTAAACTCATCAAACCCAACCAGCAACATACATACGTCCAATCTGACAAATATATTTTTCTGTACATACCCATTGACAATCTCTACCTTGTCATGGTTTCATCCAAAAACAGCAATATCATCGAGGATCAGTAAACCATAAGAACAATCTACAAGATTCTATGTGGGATATGCGGGGAGGGTATAACCGAAGGTACCTATGCTTACAGCTAGAAAGTGTAGAGAAACACTCTATTGACATCATACTAGCAATGGACGATGTAATCAGCATGGGTTACAGAGAAAGTGTGACTGTTCAGGAAGTCTCGAACCAACTAAGTATGTAGAGTGCAGAAGAAGCAGCCCATTTGGCTTTACTGAAACAGCAGGAGCAAGATGCGAAGATGGCAGCCTAAAAGGTGGGAGGAAAGAAGTGAGTGATCAAGTAAAATGGCAGTTTGGATTAATTGAAATAAATAATATTTAATTAGATATTAAATTAACCATATAGTGAATGGGTATCAACAGAGATTCAAGGCACAAAAGAAGACTAACAGGAGGTAGAATGCCAATCCACAAGAAGAAGAGAGCCTTCTAAAAAGCTAGACCCCTCGCCAACACTAAACTCGTCTCTGACGCTGCCAGAGTCCGCAGAGTAAGAGTTAGAGGAGGAAATTACAAGTTCAGAGCCCTCAGACTTAAAGAAGGAAACTTCAACTGGGCTTCAGAATCTGTCACTCGCAAAACCAGAATTCTCGATGTTGTCTACAATGCATCCAACAACGAGTTGGTCAGAACCAAAACATTAGTGAAAAACTGTATCGTACAAATCGATGCTACCCCCTTCACTCAATGGTATGCTAATCACTATGGTGTCAGCCTCAATACCAAAAAGGGAAAAGATGCCAAAATTGAAGATAAAAAGTCAAAGAGAGCCCAAACAAGAGTTGAAGAAAGAAAGAAATCTAGAATCATTGACCCTAAAGTAGCTTAATAATTCGGTCAACAAAGACTTTTGGCTTGTATCAGTTCCCGCCCTGGACAATCAGGTCGTGCTGACGGTTACATTTTGGAAGGAAAAGAACTCTAGTTCTACGTCAAAAAGGTTGAAGCCAGAAAGAAATGATTTCTATGTTTAACTTCAAAAAGATTCTATTTTACTTATCATATTTACAAATAATCATTACTTATTGAGTGCTAATAATAATAAGCGCATGGAGGGTTAGAGACAGATTTTTAAACGCCGCTCGCAAGACCAGTCTCAAAAATCAGCAGAGAATGAAAGAGGGGAATTGATATAAGAGATTCTCAAATTGCAAGAGGTAGTATTACAGAGATGAAGAACCTTTAAAAACTAGACTCCAAGTTACAGGAACAAAAACATCGTCATCACAAAATTATCGAAAGTAATGCTCGAAATTAAAAACGCCTGCATCGTTATCGTACAAGAATGGAGGAGATGCACAAATACAGGGATAACCCTGAATATTTCCTTGCGATTACTGGACTGATGAATGAGTCAATCCAAGAATACATTTTTGCTCATAACTATACAATGAATATCAATCCACATTAAGCAGCTGAATTGGATCCCGACCGTATGACCTATGAGGTTTAATTGTGTTAAATTAGCAATTGATTGAGTTGGGAGAAAAAATTGGCAAGGTCTCCAAAGGACTGTCTAAGGAAGAAATTGAGAAATTGAACCATAGACACCATAGAAAGATGAAAGGAGTAGAGGAGAGATGTCCCATTTGCCAACACTAGCTTGAACAAGACGAAATAATAATCGAGTTAAAGTGTAAACACACTTACCACGAAGAGTGCATCGTTTTTTGGCTAAAAGACGAGAACACATGTCCACTTTGCAAGGAGTACTTGGCCGAGAGGGGTAAAGAGTAGGAGAGGATGGACAAGATTGACTTGTTATGATGAATACTAAACATGAGAGTTGATTGTAGTATTTGCCTAATTATAAGTTATAACAGTTAGCCGGAAGAATGATAAACGAAATCACAATAAATTTCAATAATGCGATCGATCTGTCAAGAGGCGAGTTGCTTACATGGGTCAACGATCTCCTCAACACAAATCTAACAAAAATCTAGCAACTTGGGACAGGAGCGATTTATTGCCAACTGATCGACGTACTGTACCCTGGCAAAATACAACTCTCAAAGGTGAATTGGAAGGCCAAATATGATTACGAATTTGTTAGTAACTTCAAACTTCTACAGCAAGGATTTACTAAGCTGGGCATCATGAGGAATATTGAAGTATAAAAACTAGTGAAGTGCAAATATCAAGATAATTTGTAGTTTTTACAATGGTTCAAAAAGATATTTGATAGTAGTGGTGCTGCCGCAAGAGAAAACATCACCTCCCAAAAAAAACTAGATATCCCTGAACCTCTGCAGGAGAGGAAGAAGGACAAAGATAACAAAGCTTCGCAACTCAGCACCAGCTCCCAAGATTTACACAGCTATCAATGCTATGAAAATGAAAATAATTCTTCGAATTGTGCCTCATTTATTGTCAGTGATCATACAGACTAAAACGATAATGTAGTCCGTTATTCAAGTATAAAAGATTGCTAAAAAATGTTCAACCCTCCCAACTCACCTGATTAAAACTATAGAACATACGATTCTAGGTTGGTGGAAGCAAATAAAAATGCTTTTGAGGATGAACGTGATTTTTACTTGAAGAAATTCAAAGAAATAGAGCATCTTTGTGAAGAATGGAAACCAGAAAGACCTAGTCATGAACTGATTGCAGAGATAAGAAAGATTATTTTGGTCGCACCTACTGTCGACTGGACCATTTAAGAAGGGTAGTTTGTTATTCGTAGCGAAGTTAATTGAATTTCTGCCTATGATCTAATTAATTCTTTATGAATATTACTTCTT
>Ga0194117_10005010_pt1 | contig 12270 bp, 34 predicted proteins | sample TA2MahsurfametaG_FD_160579 | JGI IMG/M metagenome (GOLD analysis project Ga0194117, IMG submission 160579) | Freshwater microbial communities from Lake Tanganyika, Tanzania - TA2015009 Mahale N1 surface | ecosystem: Environmental > Aquatic > Freshwater > Lake | place: Tanzania: Lake Tanganyika...
GGAAAGTATTTAACCGCGTTCAAGAGAAATTAGTTAATGGTTCATTTACATATGTTAATGAAGATGGTAGAATGCGTAAAGCAAGACCAATTAAGAATTTCCAACAAGACATGGCCCTGAATGGTCAGTTGTGGGAAATAGCTGAACAGTTCGTAGCAGCTTAATTCAACATAAAATAAAGAGGAGGTTGGTTATCCAACCTCCCCTTATTATCTTCACGTAAATTAAAGGTTATGATAATTGCACACAGCTTCCAAGTACCCGTTTTATTCGATTCAGTAGTAGAACCAGATAAAAGATATCTGATATCTGATGGACAATGGAGAGAGGTACCTAAAGACACTAAGTATTCAGATGTTAAATGGTTTAAAAAATTTGATAGACAAACACCTAATCCAGCATTTGAACGTCATTTAGAATGGGAAGTAGATGGTAGTAAGGGTAAAAAATATCTTGTTGAACTAAAAGGTAAACAATGGTCTTGTCAATGCCATGCTTTTGGTTGGTCAGGTGGTAAACGCACTTGTAAACATGTTGAAGCTAAGAAGGCCGAACTTCAAGCGCAAACTGATTATAATAATAACTTGCTTAAAAAAGATATTAGTGATGAAAAATTAAAGCAAGCGTTAAAAAATAATTGGGAAAAGAAACAACGTATATATAAAAGTTTAATACACGTAAATCCTTTTGAATAATATTTATATTAAACTATGGATATGAAAATATTTGAAGGTCATAGTTTTAGTGAATTTCGTAAAAGAATGGAAGGAAAAGATATCGAAGTAGCATCAGCTATTTACGAAGCAATTTCTAAAGGTCATAGACGCAATGCGAAACAGGTTACAGCGTTTAATTTTAGGCAGATAGGAAGTGATGATATATATGGATTCTCACTAAGTAGGGGACAGTGGCCATTAGCATTAAGTACTTGTTTAGAAATATATGCCGAACAAGAGTTATATGAGGAATGTATTAAAATTAAGAATATTATAAATGACCTAAACTATGATGAAGGTAGGAAAACAGGACATAACGAGAAAAAATGCTCTAATCATATTTGATTGGTGTAAAAAAACATTTGGTGTAAGTACTATAAATGGTCCCTATCCTAAATTAGTGTTTCATAAAAAGGGTGAATATGCTGGTTTATATGATCCCTGGAAAAATGAAATACATGTTTGTAAAAACTACCACAGAACAATTTTAGGATTTATAGGAACACTAATACACGAATATACTCATTATCATCAAAGTATAAAAAGACAATATCAAAAGTTAGATAAAATATATTCATACAAAAGCCATCCTATGGAACGCGAAGCATATAAAACAGAACGCAAGTATAAATGGTTATGTTACTACGAAGTTTTCTCTCCTGAAGAGGAGGGTTAATTATTCATACCTTTAATTTTAAATGCCCGGTGTTTCTACACTGGGCATATTTATTTATGTATGATAGTCACACCTGAAATAGAAGAAGCAATTTATCAAATGGTAGATAGGTGGGTTCCTAATAATAAGGATCGTTTTCTTCATGTTAATCCTAATACTTACATGAAAGATGTTGTAGTTAGGTTAATTGAAAATAACACTATACCTCCTAAATTATTTACTGTTCAAGCTATAATTAAAAACTGGAGATTTTTTTTACATAAAAGGTTTGGTAGCCTAAACTAATATCATTATATTTAGGCCATGAGAAGAAGCGCTTATGGCCATATTGAATTAAAGCCTAAACCAAAACTAAAACGGCTTACAAGACGAAGTCGTTATGATGAAGAAGCAGATATACGTGAATGGAAAAAAGCATATGGACCTAATTTTTTTAGCCCCGCCCTGCAGCGTATAATTGACCAAAGACGTATTCAGAAAACATAATTATATACATATTTATTATCACAAAAATAAACATTTATGATATCTACAATTTTAATGTTATTAGTAATTTCTTTTATTGTGGCCTTTTTAGTATGGAAAGTTCAAAAGAATAAGGCTGTTAAAGCTGAATCTACTGAAAAATGTCCATATCATAACCTTCATGAAAATGAAGATGTTGTTGGGTATGAAACTCACCCACCTTCTCCTATTGTTGATGTTGTAAAGGCAAAACCCGCTGCTAAGAAAAAAGCAGTTACAAAGAAAACAGCTACTAAAAAAGCTAATTCCTCACGAAAGAAAAAATAAATGAGTTGGGGCATTGAACTACATAAACGATATAACAAAGAATATCTTTGGTAAGCTTAACAAATCAGATAAGCTAAAGGAGAAAAACTTTGACCCCCTTTATTTAGAAGCAGTTTTTGATAATAAAATAAATCCTAAAGAATTAAGAAAAAAGGAAATAAGTAATTTACTTAAATCACTTCAACCTTGTTTATCTGAGGAGTATAAATTTAGTATACAACATAATCGTCCTCATCAAGTACTTCAACAAATAGAAGATTACGTTCATTATATTAAGCAATGTAAAAAATGGATGGAAGATGGAGGTACTAATTATAAAAAAGTAGATATTGCCTATTTAAATGAAATAAGTAAACGATTTAATTGTAAATAACTAAAATAATAAAGTTATATGATATATTGGTTTACAGGACAACCAGGACATGGTAAAACAACATTAGGTGCCGAATTATATAGTCATTTAAATACATATAATGAAAAAACCATAATTATTGATGGTGATTATCTAAGAAATATTTTTAAAAACGTTAATTACGGAAAAGAAGGTAGAATTGAAAATATTAAACGCGCTCAAGTTATAGCTAAATTTCTTCACCACCAAGGTTATTATGTAATAGTTACTCTTGTGTCTCCATATAAAGATGTTAGAAATGAATTTAAAATTGAAATGCAAAATAACTTAGTTGAAATCTACGTTCATACTAATTTAAAACGAGGACGTGAAGATTATTTTGTATCTGATTATGAACCTCCTACTGATAATTATATTGATATTGATACTACAGAAAGTGAAACAAATTGTTTTTATAAATTAATAACCCAATTAACGAGTTATGGCAATTTTCCACGCTACAGCAGATCCAAAGCTTAAAATAGAAGGTAAGCAGTATTCAATGTTTATTGGTCGTTGGCAACCCTGGCATGCAGGTCATCGTTGGTTAATAGACCAAAGATTAAATGAAGGTAAAAATGTATTAATTTGTATCCGTGATATTAAACCGGATGAGAAAAATCCATTTACTGCTCAAGAAGTAGAAGCAAATATTAAAAAAGAATTATGGGAATTAGTAGGTCAAGAACGAGTTAAAGTATTAATTATTCCTGATATTGAATCAGTCAATTTTGGACGTGGAGTGGGTTACGACATTATTGAACATGAACCACCTACTGAAGTAAAAGAAATCTCAGCTACTAAAATTAGAGAACAAATGAGAGCAGAAGGTAAGTTATAATATGCATGTAGAAAAAAAACGACATATAGCCAAAACTATTAGTTATAGATTAATAAGTACATTAATTGGTTTTGCCATAATGTATTTTGTAACTGGTAGTATTGTTTTTGGTGCTGCTTTTTCATTTGGAGAACTTGCTATTAAACCAATACTATATTACTTACATGAACGTGTTTGGTATAATCACATTAAATACGGTTTAAAAAAAGATAAATGAGATTCAAACACTGTTATGTAATTGCGATTGCAGTCCCTAAAAATGCCTCCGAATCAATTCATGAGGCATTAGCTTTTACTTATCCAAACGGTGAACAAGACAGAATACATGACCATTATCCTTTATTTCAAGTATTAGCTGATGGAAGAGAAAATATACCCAAATATTTTTGTTTTGCTGCTGTTAGAGATCCAGTAGAACGTTTTGTTTCAGCATGGTGGTTTTTACAATGGAATACAGGAGTGTTTGAGCGTCAAGCTTGGAATCCCGAAGAAAAAAGACCGGGCACACATCAATTTTTAAATAATATAGAAACAACTATTCAGTTATTAGAGAAACAAATCCAACCTAATACTAATTCTGATTATGGAACGTATTGGTGTCAAGTAAGTCAAATAGATTATGTTTTTCATCCACAATGGATATATTGTGTTGATGTAGATGGACTTATTCCTGAATGGATGAATATTTTTAGTTTAGATGAATTAATAAAGCAGTGGCCAGAATTAACTAAAAAATATTTTACGTGGGGCAATTGGAAAGCACTTCCATTACCTAAAATAAATTATACACCCCCTGAATTAAAAAAATCAATTGAAGAAACACTTACCCCTGATCAAATTCAACGTGTTAGGGCTGTATATGAAAAAGATTACAGATTTTTTTCAAAGTATTTTGAGAAAAATTTGGTTACCTAAAAAAGCTAATGTAAATTTATTCTGTTAACAAATTAAATAACAAAAACACAGTTATGAGTTATCAAACAAAAGTACGTGCGAATTACTTGAACCGCACAGCTAAGTTGTCATTTTTCAAGAACCGTCAGCGTAACGGTGATGTAACCAAAATTGCTGATACAACTGGTTACAGCGAGCGTATGATTTATTACATCCTCGCAGGTGAGCGTAAGGTAAATCAAATCGTTGCTAATGCAATGTATAACCTTACACGCCGTCGTATGCGTAATGAAGAGTTTCTTGGACTTGTATAATTAAGTTGCGTTACTCTGCCATGGGTCCTGCTTTTGCAGGACCCTTTTTATTTAAATAAGTATATATTAATATACTATATTACATATATTTTTAATATTTATATTAGACTTACTCTTTCGTGTTTTTTTAACTAAAACAAAAACAAATGAAAAAACAAGTAAAATTCGTTGTAGCTGCATTAGCATTTATGTTAGTGTCATTTACAACAAACGCTCAATTTAAGAAAGCTGATAAATTCGTAGAAGGAACAGTTTCTTATTCAAAAACAACAGATGCTGCTAAGCAGTATTCTATCAATCCAACAATTGGATATTTTTTAACAGATAAATTCGCCGTTGGTGTTTCAGGTGGATTTGGTAAAAACGCAACTCAGGAATTAACTGGTGTTGGTGCTTTTGGAAGATGGTTTATGTGTGAAACTAGAAATAAACTTCATGTTTATTCTCAATTAAGTGTTTCAAGTAATGCCACTAAAACTGGTAGCAATAAAGTATCAGTTACAAACGCAAACATAGGTCTTGGAGCTAACTATTTTGTATGTAAAAACTTTGCCCTTAGCACATCATTGGCTGGTTTAGTTGATTACACAGATAATGGTTCCAGATCTACATTTTCAATTGGCTTCACTGGGGTTAATAACCCATTAAGTGCTGCTAAATTTGGAGTTCTATATCGATTCTAAGACATCACGCGAAGGAGTAAAGAATTAGGCCTAAACGAAAGTTTAGGCCTTTTTTTGGTTGGGTAAAAATAAGGTTGTAGATTTATTGGGACTAAAAATTAATTAATATGTGGAAATTTTATTTATTAATGTTTATTATTGTAGCAGTTATTTCTTATCTTTGGGTAAGGGGAATTGATAAAATGAAAAACAAACACCCAGATTATAAGGGAGATGATTTATTTGGTTGGGATGAAAAAGATCATAACGATATTTTTTAAAACAAATATATGTTATACAAATTCTTAGATTTCTTATTAAACTTTTCTGATTACCATACCAAAAATGGATTCTACAAAGCTATTGTTTGGGCAATAATCACTATGGGTATTCTTACAATTACATTAAATTATATATTATGAAAAATTGGATAACAAAATATCAAAAAGCAATCATTGGGACGGGTGCCGTAGCAGTATTACTAATTTGTTATTTTCAACAAAAGGAATTAGCAAAATTGCGAAGCGAAAATAAGATTGAAATATTGGGTGGTGGTGATATAGCAAAAGCTAAAACAATTGATTCTTTACAAAATTTAGTGGATTCATTAGATGCTGAAAATTACCCTTGCCAAATAGAACTCAATAGACATAAGATAGCTTATGAAATTTTTATGGAACGTAATCCTAAAGCAGCGCAACAATACGGTACAATAATATCGGAAGAAACCGAATAATATAGCGCGTTAGTTACTAATGTACTATAACGCGTTAATTTCGCGCGCTCTATAGCGCGTTGATTATTAACGCTCTATATATATGCGCACTTTTAATGTATAGCTCGTTAGTTTTCAACGGGCTATATGTTTTTTCGCATATTTTACAAAATTTCTGCATAATTATGTGGTTACCTAAAGGATGCGTCGTAGATTTACGGAAATTAAAAATTATGAATATGAAAAGTATGATTAAAGTAAATGACAAGACAAGTATTTGTGGTGGTGATGTATTTTATGGTAGCATCAGAATCAATGGTAAAGATGTAAGTGTTAGTAACCACTTAAAATCAACAACTAAAAAGTATGATTTCCGCTACATTACGAAATGTAGAGCTGGATTTCAGATTATTGTTGATGCTAATTGTACAGTTGAAGCATTAGTGCATAACTTAGGTAAGCATTGCGCTGGTGTTGAAGTAAAAATTGGTAATCATTGGTTCCACGTAATGTCTTTTAAAGGTGGTAAATGGGTTAACATTGATAAAGGTATTTTGGAAGTATTAACTGTAGGAGATATGCATCAAGCATTTACTAAAATGGTTGATTGGGATATGTGGAAACAACTTAATACTAAAACTTGGGCTTCTAAGGCGTTTGTTTATAACGCCTAAAAGCAAGTTTGGTTATCCAAAGTATTGTTCGTAAATTTATATAAATTAAAATAAAAATTAAAGGTTATGATTACAAGAACACAATTAAAAAAATTAGACATTAATGAATTAAGAATATTAAAAAACTTAATTCAAGAAGTAATTGAACACAAAGCACTAGATGTAAAAGATAAATTACGTCCAGGTACTAAAGTAAAAATCAATCACAAGAAAACAATTGGACAAATATTCACAATAGTGGATATTAAGCGTAAAAAAGCGTTGGTTGAAGGAATTGGTAAACTGCGTTATAATGTTTCTCTAACATTGTTAGAGATTGTAAAATAATTAAAATAAAGGTTATGAGATTAGGTATTGAAACACTAAAGAAAATTGAAGCCGAGTTCGGCGAGTTCGACGTATCACAAATAATAGGTGGTGATAATGGTATGTACCTCAGATTTGGTTATTGGGATCAAATCAATGGAGCTAAATTACAAGAAATTATTGGTACCGCTATTGTAATTGAAGAAGATAGTGACTATGATGATGATTGTGGTCATAGGTATATGTATAGATTATTTGATAGTATGTTTTATAAAAAATAAAAATAAAGGTTATGAGATTTACTAAAGAAGATTTTGAATGTTATGACGATCAGTATTTTGTTGGACACGTCGTTGATATAGATGGTAGTCCCTGGGTTGACGAAGAAACACTTGAGTTGATCCTTGAAGAACTAAATAATGGTGTTACAGATGAAGATGAGCCCGTAACATTCGCGGTTCCCGAAAGAAAAGATGTTATCTTTATGACGTTAATGCCTGAACAAGATTTAAATTATATTCACCTAAATTAATAAGTTATGTCTAAAAAATTCGTAGTAGAAAAGCAAGTAGAGTACAAACATGGTCAAGTTGATACTTGGTACATGATTAAATTACAAACTGAAGATGAAACTGGTTATGTTTCGTCCCAAATTGTTGATTTAGTTAGAGATGATGAAACCAAAGCATATGAATTGCTTGATAAAGCAATTAGTACTTGGGTTCCAGAAAGCAAAACAATTATTAAAGAAGTAATTGTTGCCTAATGAATTTAGATAGGTTTGTTTATTACAGACATAACGTGTTCACAGATAATTTCTGTGACACGTTAGTTAATCTATTTGAAACCGAAGCCCAAAACAACAGAGTGTTTATAGGACAAAGCGGAGCAGGGGTAAATGATGCTGTTAAAAAAACATCAGAAATAAATTTAATAGGACGTAATGAAGCAAATTGGGATAATTTTTATAGTGTTATTAATAACCATTTATCTAATCATTATTTAGCATCTATACCTCAGTTAGATAAATTTAATCCTGAAGCGAGGATTTTATTTAATGAAACATATTATGAGGTATGTCAAATACAAAAATATGATAAGGGAAGAGGTCATTACAATGCTTGGCATGTTGAAGTAGATGGTCCTGATAGTTGTATTAGGCCTTTTTCAATGATTATTTACCTAAATGACGTTGAGGTAGGTGGTGAAACATCGTTTCTATATACAGGAACAAAAATTAAACCGCGTAAGGGAGGTTTATTAATTTTTCCAAGCGCGTTTCCATTTGTTCATAGAGGTGAAACTCCTATTTCACATGACAAGTATATTATAGCAACTTGGTTAGCATATAGACCTTTCGTAAATTCATAATATGAGTATATTAGGATTAAAACATAAAGAAGAAAAACAAGAATTCATAGTAATGAATTCAAACTTAGAGGTATTTACAGGACTAGCATTTGGTGGCATTCCGATGTTTAGTAAGTTCTTTGAAAATGCAAAACCTTTAGATGATGAAGCTAAGTTTCATACATTGAAACGATTATGCTATGATGATCAATTAATGATGGAATACATAAACTAAAAAATAAAACAAAATGGGAAGACACGTTAATTTTCAAGACGAACAAGACAGATGGCTAAATAAAGCCGATAAGTTGAATCGTAAAAAGAAAAAAATGAAATATGTCTCTCTATTAGAAAAACAATTTAGTGAAATGATAACACTTGAAGATCAACTTGAGTGGATTAGGTTAAAGAAAAAACAAAAGGAAAGTGAAAGAAACAAGTGATAAAGTAGAAATTAACGATGGGCACTACCTTGAGATAATGGATCGTTTACACGTTCAAATGTGTATGTTGGAATCACATTTAGTAGAACATCCCGTTGCTAATGAAAATAAAGAAGTAAAACGATTAATTATAAAAGCAATAGTAACATTAGTTCAAGCATATCAAATAGTAGGAGGATTAACACATGACACAACCAAGAAAACCAAGAAAAAGAAGACCAAGTCACGAAGAAATAACAAGAACAATAATAAATAAAATGTTCGAAATAGCAGGTCATGATGCTACATTTGAGCAAGTAGCAGGACGTAAAGACGAATGGTATTTAGATTGGACAATGACTACAGCACAAAGTGATGAATGGAAAAAATGGATGATTGAATATTTTAAAAAAGAATGTAAAATGTTTCCCAAAATAGCAGAACGTGAAGCATCAATGTGTGTGTTGTGTTGGGGACTAAAATTTAGCGACTATGGAATATGATTTTAAAGATGCTGAGCATTATGCTTCAACAATTAAAGATATTGTTTTAGCTACAGTACCAGAGAATGGAGAAGAACCACTTCCAAAGAATTTAGTTAAATATTGGGCTGAAAACATGTATAATGCTTGTTATAGTGCTTATAATGCTTATATTATGGGCAAACGTGATGATTATAGATTAACAGAGGAAGAATCATATGCTGAGTATGATAAAGCAGGTCTTCAATTTACTCAGGAATTAGTTGATGGTATGGTTGATAAAGATTTACTTCAAGTAAGTGTATCTTCTGAAGGTGATTTATTATATAGTACAACAAAAAAAGGACAAAAAGCAGCTAAACAATATGAATTAGATAATAATTTTAATCTTAAAAAACGTGGTAAACCAAGAAAAAAATAATGTAGCCGTTTATAGCAACCGCTATAACGATAAGATTACATTCACTCATATTGATGATGAAGTAATAATGGAAGGTGGTAGTTGGTTTAGATATGGTATGGAGAATGACTATAGCAAAGCATACAAAGCATATGTTGATAATGGTGGTACTGAATCAATTGAGGTATTTAAAAAACTAGTCCATCAATATGATGACGAAGCAAAATCATATACTGAATTAGCTAAAAAATATCGATTACTAGTGTTTTCATCAGATATAATTAATATGGTTGACCCATCAGGTGGTCCTTACATTGCTTTAGGTGATAACTTAAAACGATTTTGGCCTAAAGGTAATTATCAAGATTTAGTTATTAAATCAATTAAATTTGCTCCACAACCTGAAAACATAGATAAAGACGATTATAAATCAATAGTAATATTCAAAGTAAATGGCTAAACGAGGCAGACCAAATAAGTATCAAAAACCAATCCATAAACTTAATGGGGGGAGAGGTGCTACATTATGCCATGAATGTAGAGTAATTATTAATGAAGGATTTACTGATGATTTATACTGCGAAGAGCATGGCGGTAAACCAAAATGGACCTATAAATTAGTTAGGGAGAGAGATGGTTTAACTAAACATGCTGCTAAAATAAAATGGGTTGAATGGAATGATGATTATGGAACAGCAGCTGCCGCTCATGATGAACCTAAAATTGGTTATAGTTTAATAATGGACCCAGGTTATTTAACATTTGGTTGGTTAACAACATCAATAACAGAGGTTTTGGAGGATCAAGGTTCTTATATTAAATTTAAGACAAAAAATAGTATATACGAACTTTATAGACGCTAAATATTTATTTATGAACTAAAAGACAAATACAATGAAAAAAGTAGTACTAATTTTAGGATTTGTTTTATTGAACGTAAGTGCTTTACCTACATTAACTAGTGAAGAGCCAAATTACGAAAATGTTTATAATAGCATTTTAGAGCATAATATTGAATTTCCAGATATTGTGTTTGCTCAGTCCATACTTGAAAGTGGACATTATAAATCAGAGGTATTTCAAGCCAATAATAATATGTTTGGAATGAAAATGCCAAGAATAAGACAAACAGTAGCTATAGCTAAAAATCTAGGTTATGCTGTATATTCAGATTGGAAATCAAGTATTACGGATTATATGTTGTGGCAAAAAAATGTTATGAAAACCAAAACATTTAGTCGCTCACAATATTATGCTTATTTAGATAAACGATATGCTATTAAAGGATATAGTACCAAATTAAAGCAAATAGTAAAGCGCTTTAATAAGGAAATACCTAATGAACTAAATGATGGTTATGTGGCATTTAATTGAACATGCTTTAGGGTTATGTGGAGAAAAACATCCAAGTTTAGTTGTATTGATATTAGAGTATCATAGCATTAACTTAACATATTTAATTAACTATATAAAAGTAATGTATGGCAGAATTTAGTAAACAATATTGTGAAATACATGATTCTGAAATGCCTTGGGATTTTGATATCCTAGAGGAAGCAGCTAAATGTAAACCCAATTATTCAATCCCTTACATTTGTGAAGGGTTTGGTTTCATAGCAATTGGTAGAGATGAAGAAGGTGAAATAGTATTAGCAATTCCTAATTATGATAATAATACTATGACTTGGAAATCATATGATGAAATAGTAAAATGACACCTAAACAAAAAGACGATCTAGCAGCATTACTTATAGTAGTGGTAATGATTGGATTTTTTCTAGTAATGGCAATAATTGAAGCAACGTGAAAAAATTAAAATATATAATTCAAGATTTTAGATGGGTTAAAGCCTTATTTAGTCCATTTACACCATTTAAAGTTAAATGGTATGTTGGTAAAATAAGAGTTGGTACTCCATACTTTCTACCTAGAAAATTAGTTAAAGCAACACCTGCATTAGCAACTAAAGCAGCACTACGAGATATTAAACGAGCAACAGATTGGAATAAAGCAAATCCAACCTCAACGTTTCAACATACTGTAAAATCATTTGATGATGCCTATGCTGAGCAAATGAAAAATAGACATTATGTACCACTCAAAGTTGGATTCAGTTATAATGGATTAGGATGGAAAACAAAATGGACATCTACTGATTTTAGACATGAGTGGAATCCAGTAATATCATTTGTATTCTTCGGCTATCAAATAGCAGCTACATTTTATCATCCACACCAAAGTCATTATTGGGAATCATGGTTGTGTTATGAATATGCTAGTGATAAAAAACGTTCAATTAAATCACGAATAGCATTCTGTAGACGTAAATGTCCTCAAACATGGAAAAAATTAGGTAAAGACGGTAAAAAAGATATAGTAACAAACTATTGGGATTTAATATTGAAACCCAAATATTTAAAGAAAAAACAAGATGTCCACAAATAAAATCAAAGCAATTAAACAAAAAAACAATAAATAGCTTTTTGCGGTGCTCACGCCACTATTTATACGTATATACAAATATAAATTATGTTAAACATAATAGGTTACATAGGAGGAATATTATTAGCAATATGTGCTATACCAGAGGTAATTAGAACATACAGGGATAAAAGATGTCACCTTGGTTGGCCCC
>Ga0194117_10005011_pt1 | contig 12269 bp, 9 predicted proteins | sample TA2MahsurfametaG_FD_160579 | JGI IMG/M metagenome (GOLD analysis project Ga0194117, IMG submission 160579) | Freshwater microbial communities from Lake Tanganyika, Tanzania - TA2015009 Mahale N1 surface | ecosystem: Environmental > Aquatic > Freshwater > Lake | place: Tanzania: Lake Tanganyika...
TTTTTCTGTTTTATAAAAATGCAGAGACTAAAGGATACAAACAAGGTAACACTGTTTCAGCATAGAATGTCAGTGTCGACTTTTCAGCTTAAGTTAGAAACGTGATCGCTTGATCTTTATTTCATAAAAATAATAAAAATAACAATTGTTATTTTATAGAGAATAGTTTAAATTTGCATAAAAACTATAAGTATATAGTATATCCTTAAATAATTAGATTTAATATCTTGTAATGACTGAGTAGACCATTTTTGATAAACTTATCCACAAAAAGATACCAGCTCAGATTGTCTATGAGGACTAGTCTGTTTTCGCCTTCAGAGATATCGCCCCCGTAGCACCTGTTCATATACTTGTGATACCTAAAAATAAAGATGGGCTCTCTGGACTCTCAAAAGCTGAGGATAAGCATGAAAAGATTTTAGGAAAATTATTAATAACGGCCTCTAAGATAGCCAAACAGTAAAATTTAGAAAAAGGATACAGAATAGTGATAAATGATGGAGAAGATGCAGGTCAAGTTGTACCTCATCTTCATGTGCATTTGTTAGGAGGATGCAAGTTTACTTGGCCCCCAGGAACTGCTCCTTGATAGTATAATAATAAGTTGTTCCTCAGCAATTTATTGCAGTATAATTATTTTTAGTTTTAACTTACGGTTTTTATAAATTTTTCATTAAGTGAATAATTCATACTCCCTCCATTTTTGGTTTTTTGATTTTTGATATTACACAATTATACCTTTACAGTTGTTGATTTGGTTTATAAATTGCTTTATTAATAATTGAAATCTGAGATGTTAGAAGAGTGGGGCCTTATTCTGTCTGTTACTACAGTATCCATAACCATGTTAATGATTGTTGGTGCTTTCTTCGCCATTCTGGATTAGGCGCAGTAGTATTACCAACAGAACAGAACCATGGTGCTTCTACTTTCAAACTGCTTCAATATCTTTTACATAATCATCTCTCCTCTTATCTTCAACATTCTCAACAAGTACTATGTCAAAGGTGTACTTATCTCGACAGTCGCAACAGGAGTAGCTGCAATCGGACGCTATCTCGCAGGTGAGAATTACTCTATCTGCCTGCTAATGACAATCATTGTGGCAATCGCACACATCCCCATTATTACTGCTCCCTACGGGCTGTTGAAGTTGTTCCCTGATCACCAGAAAGCCTATGCTGCATCAATCCCTCTTTTCTTCCCAATTCTCGGTATAAACTTTTGCATTTTGTATGGAATGGCATTCATCGCTAAAGACAACAACTCCAGTGCTTCTATACAGTCTACAAACGCCTAAATAAATAAACTAAATGGTATAATTGCGGTCTTAGGATTCATATCGATGGTAATTACCATAATCCTTATGTTACGGTTGCGCAGCAAAATCGAATCTAAAGAATAAAACGCCGACAAAAGAAAGCAAGTAATGATTCTTTGATCAAGGTTTAAATTAATAGTGTTGAGGAAGAGTCTATTACTTCAACAGCAGTCAATTAAAGAGAATAAGTGTTCTCATAAAATTGTTGCGATCTCAAAACCACAATTAAAATATTTTTCCAAAATTAGAGGACTTCAGCTATTTTGATTGCCTGGGGCAGTATTGTAGGTGTAAACTGGACCTACGGCTCTTTGTTTGGAATCATATTCACCAATCAGAAACTAACAGGCAAGGAAATTGCATTGATTGGACTAGCTGCCAATCTCTCCTCAGCTTTATTCAGCAATCTGGGTTCATACATCAAAAATCATTCAAAATTCTAAAATACAAAAATCATTGATTTCCTCAACATTTTAGGATTAACAGCAGCCATCATCATTCAACTTTCACGATACATAGCCATCATGCAAAATTTAATGTTTTTGATCTTAGTGATTATCGTCCTCAGAGCTGGCTTTAGTTCTTTTGTGTCTTTGGCTTTTGTTGAGATGTAGAAAGAAAAAATGAGTTCACTGATGGTAAGTGGATTCTTTTTCTGGGTAGCAAATGTGATAAATCTTGTGGGTATGTAGTTGGTAGACATTTTCCCTACAGATTTCAGTTTGTCTGTACTAAGTTTAATCGTGGTGATGTGCATTTTCTTTGTGAGAAGAGCTTATAGTAGAGATTGTCTCGAAATTTGATCTTTATAGGTTTTAATGATCAAAATATATGGGTATTACACAAATATCAAGGAAATTTAATATGATTGATCTTTCATGAGTGATAGTTGCAACTAAAGTAACTGTGAAATGGATACTACCGTCTATGTTTGCCATTACAAACAGTTTATATGCTATATAATTAATATGGAAAAAGATATTGATCAACCGTCCAGTAAAAATTAACTCCCATTTCTAAAACTAACTATCATCCAAGACACAAAAGTTGCATAGATGCTACGTTCGCAAATAGCACTTTTACCCCCCTCTACCTTCAGTGTCTGCTAATCCTACAATCATATTTACATCATTGTAAATATCAGCAACTATAAACAACATAAATAACCTCACACAACCCCAATTTAAAAATAGTACCCCAAAACAAAGAGTGCAGACATTGACAGGATCTACACCCTAAAAATTAGCAAAAGATTCCCTCTAAAATAATCAGTACGTTTGCTGATGCTTGATGGAGGTTTCTAACCAAAAATAAGTGATACTCGTGATCTGATGCGGTAGGTAATGGGTAAGCCGTATCACTATTCCATGTGTTTTATGGACATTTTTGATGAGTTAATCGCCTTCGATCTAAAATTACATCACAAAAACTAGAAGTTTTTGGAAATGCAGAAACTGGGTTTTTTCAATCTTGGCTAAAAATATTACTACCATGAACTTACATAGTTATACAGTTCTTTAATACTCATGAAAGATCATAATAATGGCAAAAAAAGTAACATTTATATTGGAGTTACTTAGACACATATTCTAACATTTAAAGAACTGTAGAAACACAATGAAAGAGAATCAAATTTAAAATTGAAACATCCCAAAACAGTTGCAGTATCAAGTATGAAGTAAATCGTATAAAAAGAAACATCAGAAGAAACATTCAATGAGCTTGTTCTCATCTCATGTGCAGAAATGCAATGTATTGACTCTTTATACTACAAGTAGCAATAAAAAATCGTTAAGATAGTATTCAGACGATACAAAAGTATTAAGCTTTATCATTAATATGAATAAATCAAAAGACAATACAAATTAAAGCATCCTTAGGTTTTTCTTAGAGCCATTTTAAAATGCATCACCAAATTTCAACACTGTGCCATTTAATTCTAACCATACCGTGAGAACAATAAAAAGGAGAAAAAACCAACAATCACAGAATCGATGGTGACACATCGCGAGAACGAAAGGATCAACTTTTATATAGATGAATCCAATCGACTAGAACAGCTACTTCTTAAAAAGTAGACGGGGGAGGAGTAGCGCAAGAAGAGCATTTAACAGCTTATTAGATTCTACCAAAAATTGATATAATACTATTCAGCAAGAGCTAACCCGTACTACCTTATCTATGTGAACAAACTCAACCTTCTTTACTCCCAATACTACTCCAAATCATAGATAACTCAGTGAACAATCATTGATATTTATTATCTTTCACTTCCATTTCAGCAATCATAAACAGATTAAAAATGATCAGATTGAGGTAGATTATCATTTTATGTGTGAATGTGTAATTATGTGACGATTTTAGAAATTAATTTGATTTTTTACTTCATTATAAGAATCGGTTCATTAAGTTATGTCTCAGAATCAAGCTAACTTCATCTAAAGTCATATCCTAAGACGCTTCAACGTGCTCAAGAAAGTAGGTTCAGGTGCGTACGGACATGTTTGGAAAGTAGAATAAAAGTCGACCAAAAGAATTTTTGCATTAAAAAAAATTTTTGATGCCTTTCAACACGCAACCGACGCCCAACGCACTTTCCGCTAAATCTAAATTCTTAAACAACTTTAGCACCCCAACATCATAAAACTATTCGAAACGATTCGCGCAGACAACAACAAAGACGTCTATCTACTATTTGAGTTCATGGAAGCAGATTTACACAATGTAATTTCCGAGGGCATACTCAAGGATGTACATATCAGGTTTATCATTTACCAATTAGCCAAATCACTTAAATATCTCCATTCTGCTGCCATTATTCATAGAGATTTAAAACCTTCCAACATTCTTGTTAATTCTAACTGCACGATTAAACTGTGCGATTTCGGACTGGTCAGATCGTTATTGGCAACCACTTAATCTGTAGCAGTACTCACCTAAGGAGTGGCTACTCGTTGGTATAGGGCACCTGAAGTCCTTCTTGGTTCTAAGTCTTACTCGACTCCCGCTGATATTTGGAGTTTCGGTTGTATCGTTTATTAGATTCTGGCTCAAAAGCCATTATTCCCTGGCAACTCAAATCTCGATCAGATCGAAAAAATATGTACTTTTACCGGCCATCCGAACGAATAAGACATAATCTCTCTGTAATCTGAAGTTGCAAAATCAATGATGAAGTAAATCAAATTATCTAACAGTTCAAAAAGTAACAACTTTTTAAAAGAATTTCCTGCACCTTTTGTTGATCTACTTGAGAAGATAATTGTTTTTAACCCTGCCAAACGTTTGAAGATTTAAGAAATTCTCAATCATGAAGTTGTTAAAGCTTTTCATAAACCTGAAGAGGAAATCATTTGTAACAAACTTATTTCTACATCAATTGATGACAACAAGAAACTAACTATCGAAGAATATAGGAAGTTCGTCTATGGAATTACACCATCCAAGCCAAAAGCACTATCTGCGTCTCTTGGAACTAACTCTGCCAAATATCTACCAAACAATAATAAAACAGCCATAATTTCAAGCAGCACTCCGTCCGCAAAAAACTCACAACTTGAGAAACCAGAATTACAGAAAAAATACTCCCATGAAAAAACAAGAGCAACCACTTCAATTACAACATATAGTAAAGTTAGTCAAGACACAATTGATACCAAGAAATTCTAAAAGCCAACTCTCAAATATGTGAGATCAAATAAAGATATGACTAAAAATATAGAAAATATGATGCATAACCCTTACAAAAAATTTACCCAACAACCATAAGCAAAGTTTTAGTCTCAATAGGCTTAAAAAGAAGAAGTTTAAGTTTCAATAAAGCAGTCAGAAACAAAAAAAGATGTCAACAGCACATACATGTCTACTAACTCTACTAAAATGTATCCATAAAAAAAACACAGTGTATAGTTAACTACTAATAATACTAGTTACCATAATGCTGTGAATCAAATGGGTACTTGGAAGGCTCTCAAAACAGGATTAACCGTAAACACTGTGATATCTCCAAAATAAATCAAAGAAAAGACTGCTTTGTTCAAATCTCCCAAATATATCAGTATAAACAAAAGTGAGATACTGAATAAACCAGGACCTTCCATCTTTTGGAATGTCTAAAAACAATTATGATTTCAAACTCTATTATCATCTCAATACAAACAACATATTTCTAAATGATTATACATGGATTAAGATTAAAGTGGGATAAATTATTGAATCCTTAATAATAAATTGATATTTTTATGTCGGATCAAGGAGAGGGACGAACAAGTGGCACATCAGGTCTCTTTCTACCATCTTTGTATTGAATTATAACGGCGAGGTGGTGAGCTTACTTTTCTGCAACTCGACTGTGCCAATGAGCATCCAATTCGTGTTTTGGCAAGTAAGCTATGCTTCCCATCTTGAAAGGATCCTAGACATAATAGTTTTCTTGATCGTGTCCTATCACAATGACATAAGAGCCATATTCATTTGCCCTAGTCTTTGTAATCAACAAAATGGGAGGGATTCCTTTTTATATGAGATCTTCTATATCTCTTTGTGTTAGATTCTATTGTATCTTTAAGTCAAAAACATTCTGTCTATCTGGAACTACTTCTCTACTGAGCATTCTCTGAGCAGCTTCCACAATTTTTTGAGGATTTGCAAACAGATTTTGATCGAAATCACTCTCTGAAATAAACTGCTCTTCTCGATATCTAATAGCATCAGTGGGAAACTGATAGTAACTGAAAATACCCTATAAGCAGCTGTGTCCTGATGAATAGTTGTAAAATTGATACACATCTGGAACTGTCAACAGTTTTACCTACTCACCAGATGTAAGTTGTAGCAATAAATGTTTAGGAGTGTTTACTAACTCAGCGTTTAGAAATTTTGAGGGTAGTCTTGCAAGAAAGGCTTATCTGTTTAGGTTACGACTTTGAGTCACAACAAAAACGAGTAGAATAATGAGAGTATGAGTTGTCGATTTGAGCATAGTATTTATTATAAACAATGGATGAACATTCATAACCCGCTCAATAATCACAGCTCATCACCTTTAAAGAGTAAATATCGTTACACTCAGAATAGCCTATACTTAGCGAAAAGAGATCAACTATCTAGACGATATTGCTGCGATGGGAAGCCAATATGTCTCATTCTTAGAGTCATTGAACTACAACTAAACTTCGAAAGTCGAAAGATCAGCTTTTAATTCAATAGCTGACAATCTTTATAAAAAGATAGTGAAACAAGGGTATGTAGATCGGCCAAGCAAAGTAGTCAAAAAAAGCAAGAAGGGAGATCCAGAAGTCAACTATTACAACATTAATGACTCTTTTATTGACGATTAAGAATGCTGCATTTAAAAAAAATAAAAAATAAGTACTTTTGAAGACTATTGTTGTGTACCACTCACCTCTATCGAAGAACTCTATTCTAGTCCTCAATACAAAAAAATCAGAGATGAGTTGATTGTGGAGGAAGGCAAACGTAAAGGAGAACAGTTCAGTTTGAACGAAATTTAAGATAAAGAGAAATTCGACGAAATGAGGAAACACATAAAAAATCTTATTCTTGGAATTAAGAATCAGCCAGCAGCAAATGAAAATGAAGTCATCAACATCCCAATTTAAGTCCCTGCTCCTGCGGATAATAGTAAAGCTATCGAGATAGTAGATGAAGAACAAATTGCTTAATCTGAGGAGAAAAAAAAGTGATTATCAATCAACTATGTGTTAACTCGCCAATATAGACTATTGATCATAAGTTTTATAGTTGGTTATGAATTTATGTTAGAATTAACTAAAAGCAAAATCATTTTTAATTTAAGTGCTAGTACTTCCTATTTATAAGACATTGACTCACTATTCCACATATCTACAGTAAAAATGGAATCAGGCACAGTGCACCCCATATGTATGAAATTACTTGATATTTTAACCTCATTAAGATAAAACAAGCGTAACAAAATAATGCGACTACTTGCAAGGTAAGCTCTAAATAACTACATCTCTACGCAATGGCAAGAATCTGTAATCAAATGGAAGTCCAAATAGTGAAAAGAAGAGTTGTAAGCCAATCATAGCAAGCGAAATCGATGTAAAACCATTGATGTAAGTTGCAATTGAATCAGCACTGACTGATGAGCTGCTAGAATTTGCCATGTTTTCGTACTGACTATTTCTTTCTTTACCTTGGTAATGAAAATACAGGCAACTAAGATGAGTTCGACGAAAAGCACTCCGAATTTGGCATTTATAATGGCCCGCATTCGATTTTAAATATTTATCTAATCACTCTCTTTTTATGATAATCAACTAATATATATTAAGCATATGGCTATAAATATCATCTGTTTTTGAGCCCATTTTGAGCCATAAGAGTCAACCTTTGGTATTTCTCTTTGGAAGCATCTATCAAATACAGTAATTTAACTGAATTTTCAATGTATAGCTCCTTTCTCCCCTTGTTGTTACCCATAACATAGAGAGGGTAGCTATGTCTCAAGTAGATGAGCATGAAGTATCGTACTACTTATATATAAGGAGATTAGTTCTTTTTCATCATTTTTAACAGACTATTGACACCAAAATGTTTTTGGAAATATTTTGTTTGCTATTTCCAATAAGCAACGAATTCTGGATAGGAAATATTTTCAGAGTGGCAGATTGATTCTACTTCTTCTCTGAAATCAGATTACAGAATCTTCCTGAAACAGTGTTTTATGATGTAGCTAGCTATGTTATTGCAGCTTGCTTTGTTTGATTTCTTTTAGCAAACTGTGTTCTGTTCCTGCTGAGATTCAGGTGCTAGCTACTCTTCGTTGCTCAATTAAGGTTCAATAACTGAAATGTTTTGTGAAAAGAACTAGATTTAAGTGAAGCAAACATGATGCTATACTTCAATCTTCTTTTGAGGTTTAGTGACAGCATTGGAACTTTGAAAATTGATAATGCATTAAAAAATGGACTAATGTTGACTAGACATTTTTTGTTGTTAGAGCCCTGCTTTAGTATAGGAGCATTCACTCTCAAAAATGTCTTAATCAAACATTATTCTTTTATAAACTTACAAGAACTAAATATCTTTTAAATCAAAAAGAGCTCTTTTATAAAATCCTACCTAATAAGAAAGGACTTTGAAGAGGACGATCAATTGGCTTAAAGAATGCTTTAAGAATGGTTTTTATTGGATTTTTCATATTTTTGAGCATTTCCGACGAATACAGACTTAATTCTATGCAAAATATCTATGGATATAATTTAATCATGAATTCCGACTCAGCTTGGTTTGGTTAAGACATTAGGCCTTCGTTTTAATAATGGAGTGCTATCAACAAACACCTAGAAGACGACCTACACGTTCTAAATTAAGAGATTTCAGACAGTTCAAATCTATCTTTATCTCACAATACCCAATAATTCTTATCTTTTTGTGACGGGCAACACAATGAAGAAACTGGGATCACTCATACTTCTGAAAGTCCTAAAAAATAGTTAGATGATAATAATTATGAAAAAAACATATGTGCTTACATTACTAAAAAAATAGTGAAGGAGTTCATCAATCCAAGATCTCAAAAAATAGTGAGAAAATTTTGCTCAAAAATAGGCTGCAAATATGAAGATGCGATGAAATACTACACATTAAGATCGAAAGAAATATTCGGTATAAATCATCTCTTTTTAATGATTGTTCCCTAAAACTAAGGCGAGATCAGTATGAAGAGAATGTTCGGCCTCTTTTTGAATTGGTTTCTGAGAAAAAATTACATGTTTTACATGCTTAAACAAGGAAAAATGGAAGAAAAAGAGAAGTACATTGAATTCAAAAACAAATATCTACTCTATATCATTCAAGTCGAATCCAAATTTGAAAGATATTTATGAATTCACAAAAAATGGGCATCACAATGTGGTCCATTGATATAACTTAGCATTCTTATTCTACAAATCGATCTATTTAAACTATCACTTGCAAAGTTTAAGATACAAATATCATACAGAATTCTCTTCTACTTTTACTTTTTTACTCGGAGTGAAGTTTTCTTATTACTTATATTACTTTTACTCAAACAAACTTATCTCTCTCTTAAACTGATACCTTTCAGCAAATAGTATCAATTGCGCTACTTGTTCGGGAAGCAACAATTCTCTGATTTAGTTGAAACAATTTTATAGATCTTGTCCTTTCTTCTCTATTTATGCCCTAAATCGTTACAAATCCAAAGCTGACTTAAGATAATTAGCACAATGACTAGATATTTATTTCCCAGTCTATTCCACTTTTTCCTTGAGGCCAGGCGTATTGAGCACTTCAATGGCGACCTACTCAATTTCCTTCCACCATTTATCCTCTACTTGTTATGCAGGCTATCCAAATATATGTTTTTTTCTGATTGCAGACCAAAACATATACCTGTAGAGGGCAGGTTGGAAAAAGTTGAAGAATTGAGTATATAGTTTTTTAAGTGCAGCTTTTCGTTAGTTTCCCAATGCACCTATCCTGTAAATTATAGAGTCAAGGCAAATGCTGATCTAGTTGTTACGTTCTTCAAAGTCTTGGTTAGCGAGTAGACCTTCCATTTTTTTAATGATATGAAGTTGTTTATGTTTCGCTTCTTTGCTCTGAATATAAAACTGATTACTTGAACTCCGCGATGCATTTAAGCATTGAATATTTCAAGCCGCAGCTGTTAGATCTCATCAACAGTCTCAATCATTTGCATCTCGAGGTTTTAGATTTTGGTTTCCAAAAGCTTTACGTAGAGTTTTTTACGATTGCGGCTTTATCGAGCTGCTAATTTATTCCTCTCCTTTCTATCTGTTCCTAATGGCCATTCTCCAGATTGCGAGGGATGGGACTTGTGAAGAGTTTTCATTTAAGAATTGGCTTAAAGTTGCTTCAGTTTGTTGATAAATTTATTTTTCTAATTTTTATTCTTTTCCTCTGCGGGTTGAGTAGGATGGGGCGATATTTAAAGGGGAGGATTCGGATAGACATAGTTGGATTTAAGCAAAGTATTTGATCTGCTATTCTCCGTTTCTGGCTGTTTTTGAGTGTTGCTTGTTGAAATCATTTTATTCTCAGTAATATAAACTTCGACGATATGTAAACATTACACTATTACAAATAGATTTATCATAATTAACACTAGAGAACAATATTTACTGATGTCTACTCTCCCTAACTCAAAATTATGAGCAGTTGCTAGCCATCAATAAAAAATGGAACTTCTACTTATTCTAAAGACGAATAAATCAAAACTATAGAAACGTATTGATTAATTCATTTTTTAAAGCTAATCCAAAGTTAATCTAAAAATCTTTGAATTTTGTAATATTTTAAAAGTTAGGATGCGAACTGTGAAACTAAATCTTCAATTTCAAAAAATAGATTAATAATATGAAGGTATCGACGAAGCTTAGCATTTAATCTCCAGAAAAATACATCCTTAAGTCGTACCTATCTATGAAACACTTGCTCAAAAAGAATTCATCTTGTGCATGCAGATCGTAAACAAATAACAATAATTTTTCGGAATTATGAATAGATGGGGTAAGCCACTCTCGCAATATACCAACAGTCATTTTTAATCCTTCTTCGCGTAGTAACATCTCATATCTTTTCTTACCATTATCGTAGAACTTAAACCTCACAATCTATTGATAAATCTAAACAATCTCTATTTTGAAATGAAACAGTAGCCTAAACTTTTTTTAGCACAGATTTGCTCATCTTAATAGTATTTTCAAAATGCTATCAAACTCATCAGCTCTGTCTTTGCACACATCAAACCCATTATCTAGAAAAATAGCAGTATCAAAAATATGAAAGATTATGAGCTCTGGCTTAAAGATTTAAAACCTATGGGTTAGGCCAAAAGTATTTCATAGATTTTGCAAATCAAACTCGAACCAAAGAAAGATAATAGCATTAGAGTAAATTTAACCGAGGAAGAGAAAAAGTGGATTTTAACTCAGACTAATCATTCTTAAACTCAACAAATGCAACTAGTATACAATGGATTAGTTTCACTTTTCAATCCTACTCCTCTTTTAAAAGCAGCAAACAAACACTCACTTTTATTTTTAATAGAAACTACTGAAGCACGAAGAGCTGCGTTTTGGATGGCTGTAAAACCTTAGATTAATACTTAAAGTCTATTCGGACAATATTACTGTGACAAGACTAAGAAATCCGTCCTATTGGGCATTGATAAGCGCTCAATCCACACACTAGCTGACTAAAACTTCTCAGTAGGATTCGGAAATGAAGTATTAATTGCAATAGGTAAAACAGACATAGTGCTATCTGCTTTCAACATAAGTAACGTTAGCTACTTTCCCTGTAGCTATAATCGAGATGAGGAAAAGAGGATATCCAAGAGCTAAGACTTGTTAGGCCGAGAGTTTACTCTCAAACAGTTTGAAGCCTACACCTTAAATTGAATTTGTTCTTTTATATATATTCATTGGGATTGTTTCATGGAATGTATCCTCTCTAAATGGTCTATTCATAAATGTCTAAAATGGAAGAAGTGTCTGTTTAAGTTTTGAGTTTCAACCTGTTTTAATATATAAATTTATGTAAGAACTATTAGAAGTCATACATAATCGTCTAAAATAAATACATTCTTTGAAAACTCTCTTGTCATAGAATTCTCTCCTAAACACTTTCTGTTGGAAGTTTTAGTTAAACTAAACTCTCCGCCAAGACAGATAAATAAAGGTCTTACCAGATCTCAAACTCGAGCCATAAAATTGCACTAATACAGAGGTAAAATCAGGTTTATTAAGCTTTAAAAGGTGTATAGAGAGGCTGCTGTTGAGTATAAAAAAATATGCAAAGAACTAAACCTGACTATACATGACACTTTACTTGATGAAACATAGAGTATTAACTCAATAAAAGTGCTTTGTAACATTTCTAAAGTTATTGTAAGGGAATTGAGAGA